>Ga0126342_10008046_pt1 | contig 18858 bp, 17 predicted proteins | sample Cyp1metagenome_FD_92528 | JGI IMG/M metagenome (GOLD analysis project Ga0126342, IMG submission 92528) | Coral microbial communities from Lord Howe Island, Old Settlement Bay, Australia - Cyphastrea 1 metagenome | ecosystem: Host-associated > Invertebrates > Cnidaria > Coral ...
ACTCTACACTCCCCACTCTACACTTTACACTCCACACTCCTTACTTTACACTCCACACTCCACACTCTACACTTTCCACTCCACACTGCAGACTGGTAACAAGGGAACATGTACAAGACTGTTTAAATTAACTACTGTATTGCAGAAAGGTATTGTGCGTGACTGCATAACCATATTGACATCTGTACCATTAACACACGTGTGAGCATTCGGGTTCGTGGGCTTCATCTTGTTTTTTGTGGATCTGCTTTTGTGCACGTTTTCCTTTGTATTGAAACTGCCATCTCAATTGCCTTTGCAACATTTTGGAGTTGGAACCTTTCATTTTCCATAGAACTTGCAACATTTTGGTGGAATTTGTAACATTTTGGAGCTGGAAGCTGCTGTTTCAAGGGTATTTGCAACATTTTTGAATTCGAACCTCTTATTTTCGATGGAATTTGCAACATGTTGGTGCTCGAACTGTTCATGTAACATGGTAGTTCTTGACTAGGATTCATTTAGGGTTCGCTTTAGGGTTAGTCTAGAAGTTTAAGAGTTGGGGTTTGTGTATTTTTAAGGATTGGTTTAGGATCTTCTCAGGTTTGTTTTTAAGCTTTATTTAGGCTTGGTTTGAGACCTATTTTTGGTATTTTATGGTTGGCTTAGGGCCAATTTTAAGGTTTGTTGAGGGTTGGTTTAGGATCTATTTCGGATTGGTTTCCACATATATTTAGGGTTGGTTTACAGTTTATTTAGGCTTGGGTGAGCATCTATTTGGGGTTGGTTTAGGGGTTGTTTAGTGTTTATCCAAACTTGGTTTAGGATCTATCCAGAGTTGGTGTAGGACCTATTCAAGATTGTGTTTAGAGTCGGGTTGAGATTTATTTAGGTCTGGTTTAAGATCCATTTAGGTCTGGTTTAAGATCCATTTAGGGCTGGTGTAAGGTTTGTTTAAGATTTGCTTCAAAATTGTTTCAGGACTGTTTAAGGTTTACTTCAAGTTGCTTCAGTGTTTCTTTGGTTGATTTGGGGTCTATTTATGGTTGACTAGGGGTTTATTTACATGAATTTATAAGATGTTTCTTAAGGATTACCTGCAGTGTGAGAAACAAAAAACGGGAAAAACAGAGAAGCAGAAGAGCAGGTAAGCAAAGAAACAAGGAAAAGCAGAAAGCAGAGAAACTGGAAAAAAAAAGGCAGGGGAAAGCAGAAAAGTGGAGAGGCAGAGAAGCAGAGACGAAGAAGCAAAGAGGAAGAAAAACAGAAAAGTGGAGAAGCAGAGAAACAAAAAACTATAAACGCAGAGAAACAGGGAAAAACAACATAGCAAAAAACAGAGAAGCAGAAAAGCAAAGAAGCAGGGACAGAGAAATCCCAAAAAAAATGCCCAAAATGAAAAACAATCCCAAAATAAATAGCCTTCCTTTAAAAATGCTGCGCGACTTACCACTCGAGGATTTAGATAGGATGCTAGGAAGTGAGTGCAAACCGATAGATAGCCCTCCCTTGTTCATCCGAAAGAAACAACAACATTCCAGGTTGTGCTTTTGAACCCGCAACCCCTCCACAACACTTTGATAGTGATCGTGTTTAGATGACATAAAATTTTCACTATCTATTGAACCCATCGCAAACCCATGGCGCAGTCACTGAAAAAATAAACTGCTGCCTGAAGAATCGCCCTGAAATCATTCTGAAAGCACCTCAAACGGAAAAGCGCCCTGAAAAGGATCTTCTTGAACCTGCCCTCTGCGTTCCTGCAATGCGGGTGCAGGCTGAACACTTGCATGTAGTTGCTCATGTGTGAAAAAAATGATATCAAGTACAGTTCTAATTACATTTCAATACCTTCGCGCATAAGGGAAACGTGTTTGCTTTGCATCTTGAGGACTTAACTTGGCACAAAAACATGTTCTGCCCCAGTACCCAAAGGAATACATCATAACACATCAAGGTTGACGGAAATTTCATGAAAGGTTGACGGAAGATTCATAAAGAGTTCAACATAGTTCAACTGTACGTTATCGCGTGATATTGTGAAAACACGTGTAAGAATTCAATGCACCCTCAAGCACGAGCTGGCAAATTTTTCCGGCAAACTCAATCCCACAAGGTTCATAAATGTTCATAAAATACAAAAATTATACAAAAGCAAACTGGCAAACTCAATCCCACTGAGATCATCTGCCTTGGGCACTTGGAAACTCTCGAATCCGGCATCGTTCACAGCACTGGCTAACACCTCGGGTTAGGCGCCGGGTTACAAGTTCAAACAGCTAGTGGCGGGGTTGTAGGCTTAGAATGGCTCAAGCTCCAAGCTTACGGAATACTCCAAGCTTACGGAATATGCATGATCGGCATTAATGGATCAGCTGGGGCGGTTAACCACTTGTTTTCCCTACCCACAGCCGCCCAGGTAGAAAACGGGTGCACTTTTCAAGCAGTGCTTGAGCCAAACAAGTCCTCGAATGACAAAATGAGTTGAGCTACATTGTAATTACATTGGAAAGACATCCATGTGGTGACATGAGGGGGATGTGCGGTGCTGAGTACATCTGATTTTTCAACTAACGAAGCATGATTCAAAAGCATCGGAAAAGTACTCGCTTGCCTGATCTTGCTCTCGAAGTCTATGACCTCCCCACTCCTGGCATCCCGCTATATACACCGCCAGCCTAAGACCCAATCACAATAGTCTGACATGAAGGAAGAATCAAACATGCCCTGACTTTGCTTCTTCCGGGCTTTGTGATTTGAAAGATCTCTGCGGGCTTAAAACTTAAAAGTGCATGCACCAATGCTTTGGTTTGGCATGGTTTGGCATGGTTTGGCAAATTTTGGCAAAGCTGCGTGAGACTGAGCTGAGCTGGTACCTTTTTGAAATACATCCAAAAGATATTCAATGTCATCCAAACACTAGAACTCCTAAGTTCCTAAGACCAAAATGTGCGATGTATTTCAAAGCTGACAATTTCAAGCGAAAAAGTGACGCATGGTGGAGCCTTTGATGCAGGATTCTGTCGCAAGCCCAAGGCTGTCAGCAGGCTACGGTCGATGTCCTGCCCAACGTCAGGTCTGAGAGCTGTGCTACAGAACTTTCAACATCTTTCAACGTCTTCAACACCTCCTTCAACCTCAAAAGCTGTGCTAAGTTTCTGCTACACAGCTCAGTGAGACATTCCAACTTTTGAACTATTTTGAGCTCTGGCTTTGTGCTCCCCTTTTGTCTTGTTTTGGTTGTTCTTGGACTCTGTGTCCCCCTCTTTGCTTTACGGTGGTCTCTGAATCAACACCGGGAAGCCTTGTGTGCTACAGCCTAGGATATTTCCTACGATTTCCTATAATTAAACAACTGGAAACTGGGATCTGGAACAAAGGCTTGTATAGATGGACAAGTCAAGGAAACGAGCGACAAAATCTGAAAACATTATAAACGACAGTTTCACGTGCTGCCCCCTGTGTTCCCTGAGTGAAATGCCTTGGCACAGTCGGACTTAGGCTTGTCATACAAAGCACGGCTCAATGCTTCTGTCGCTGCCTGCTTCATCAGCCAGCACGAAGTCTTCCCAGTCGCAATCAACTCAGTCTGTAGTTATCCAGAAACCCCCAGATTGCGTGAAAAGTTGAAGGTCAAAGAGGGAGTAGAATACCTGTTCCATTCTTGTTCCGGACTCTATCTGCGTCACCACAGTGAAGCCAAAGCAAACAATCTGTCTTGATTCGATTTGCGCGAGAGACCCTTTTGCATGTGTCCCCCGCATGGGCCTTAAGAGCAAAGTTCGAGCTTTGTCTCCCGCCGCTGGGGCTAAATTGAGAGTCTTCCTGACAGTCTGTTGAATAGAATTACACAACAGCGCTCCTACAACCGGTCAAAACATGAATGTATAAGTCATGTATAAGTCATGTATAATATGGGTCATCAAAGCGTTCTCAAGTCTTGGGCAGTCTGCCCGTCTGCCCATGTCAAATAGTGAGACAATGTCCTCTAGGGTTGACATTGTCTGTGGCTCAAGCATCTGCGCATGAAGGCTGGCTGGCTCATGCAAGCTCATGCAACATAATTCTATATAAATTCATATAAATTCAAACACGAGCAATTGATAGCAATTGGATGCAATTGGCTCAATTTCAATTTCAATCACTTGAAATCGTTGGACCGTTTGGCATCGGTTTTCTGACACCTTCTTGCCCGCGGAAGAGATTCCAATTGCTTCGTGTTTGTCTTTGATTGTCTTTGTGGATCTTACGTGATCTTACCTGTTTCAACTGTCTCAGCATGTTTCAACTGCTTCAACTGTTTCAACCAGACTACCCAATAGATCCAACAGTCTGCCATACAGCAAGTCGTCAACTTTAGATAACTTTAGTGCCTTTGGTGCGATTCACGCAGCAAGAACGTATTCTAGTGTCCAGCTGCCTTGCGGTGGAAAAAGATTTAGATAAGATCCGCCCGTTGCCCCTTGGAATCTGAAACAATTTCATCAATCCACGTGAGGTCACTAATTTGGGCTTGGAAAATGCAGTCAGGTTTCAAAGCCACAGGGCATCACTTCCGACACGTCAGAGTGACGTTGACGACCAGAAAGCATTTCAACCTTGAACCGGGCACCATAGCAAGCTCAGCACGTACCATGGAGGCCTGCTTTGAGGAATGCTAGTGAGCTATAGTGAGCTGTAGTGAGCTATAAGGAGCTGGAGGGGCCAACATGTGTACGCTGATTACAATGGCAGTTGGTCTTGTATAAGTGTTTTGTCTCGTTTTGTCTCAATCAATGATGTGAAACGTGCCAGGCAATAAAGTATATACAGTATATAGAGATTAAATAAATTCAGCACCTCCCACACCAGCCCTACACAGCACACATGCCTCTGCATTATTTTGTCTGTTTTTCTCCGAAAGTCCTAATGTTGTTCCTGCTTTTCCACACTCCGCTGAACAAACTCGCCTCTGCTCGATCCAGTGCTTCTGTCAATGCTTGGAGTGCATAGTTCTTCGGGTATTCGTCACCTGACAAAATATGTTACGCGCACTAGAAACAAAGTAGCTACCCATGAGTGAGTTGATTCAATGGTTGAACAGTTCACTCGCAATCGGGCTACAATGTATGGTACAAGATAAGATGGTACGACAATGTACTGCACTACTGTTTTTTTTCTACTATGACCTATGTCTTGCATCGCGCCGCAAGAAAAGACAACTAGCTCGTACCATGTTCTTTAAGAAACACACGATGTACTGGAAGGCACCTAAGCCTCTTTGATGCAAGGAGCACAAGGATCAACCCTGAATATCAATCACACCATAGCTTCACCGTGCAATTGTCTGCAACTTTGGAGATTCTATGCTCAAGTTCTTAAGTTAAATTGATAAACACGCGAGAAACAAATGTTGCTTGAGGGCTACACAACAGAGCACAACCAGTGCCAGCAAAAAGATGTGGCACTGGACTCACTGAAGTGAAACATCACAGGTCACAAATGCGGAATCAAACGAGAACAAGAACATACAAGAACAACATAGAAGAAAAATCAGGAAATAGGATCGAAATGAATCGAAATAGGACTGGTATGGGGAGGTTTGGGATGGTTTGGATGTACTGGTGCATCTCACTGCGATTTCCCAAAGTGAATTAATTGCCTTGCAAAGAATCGAAAGCTTCGCATGCCGATGGTCTGGACCTCACATGTGTCACTTGTGAACAGAGCCAAAGGATAGTTAAGGTAAAAAATGGCAAGAGATGGCAAGAGCATGGAAGGACCAAACATCAGTCAAACATCATCTGTTCATATTTTCATATTTCTCATGGTCTAAAGAGTGAAGTCCACTACAAACCATCGAAGTCCATCATAAACCCTTCCAACTCTTGACTGAATCAATTGCAAGTGTCAGCTATTATCAAGCAAACAAATGCACAAACATATTAAACATATTTATATAAAATTATATAAACATGATCAACCAACATTGTGGCAAGGGACTCTTGACACTTCTGCGCGCTTTGCATCTGCATCTGCTGCAACATCTGCAGCCTCTGTAACACACCAAAGAAGTCGACTGGCCGGGGCGCATTCAAACAACCAAAGCAGCATGATTATATATACAATTGACAGCAAGGGAATGTTTCCATCCCATCAATTTCCAGCTATATACAAGGATGTATGCGATTCAAAACGGATAAAGGCGGAAACACATGAGCTCTCACACGTAAATAAAACTTCCTGCTAATGCCCGGTACTGAGCTCTGTGCTGTAATTGCTGTGCGTATGGAGGCAAGCAATGCATCTCTGGTGTTTGCTCAAGCGTCTGCATCGCCCATGGTCGCTCCTCAGTTGAGCTAAATCAAAGCAAAATCCACAACTTCTCCGTTGCAAATTCTCAAGACAATTCTACATATTTCATCATATTTCTACACCTGAACTTCTCTCTCTTGCTATCCTAGGTCTCCACGTCTTTACTTTGACAGCGTCAGTGTCTATAGTCTATAGTCTCTCTTGGTCATGACGGTCATGCATCTTGTCTGAAAGGGTCTCGAATTTCTGCCCCTCTCATATTAAGATCGATGAGACTTGGATGCTATTGGACTACCAGCAGCATGCAACATATATGCAACATATGCAAGGCAAACTACGGCTATGAAGGGCATCTAAACAACACTTTCACAGCGTAGGTTTTTTCATTGTAGCAACATGTAGCAACCATGGCTCAAGATAGTCACATCCGCCTTCAAATCTCATGTCGGGCCCCATCTCAGTCGCACTGTGGCCCTGCAGATGCTGCCCCAAATTTCATGCGTTTGACAAGGTGAAGGATGGTGCAGAATGAACATCAAAGATCATCAAATCACAAAGGAAACACCAACATTCACATTGATGAACCAACTATACAGTTCAAGAAATCGCGAAGCAAACCTCCAGGTTTGCCAATCCCTCACTTTTGGCTATTCTATAAGTCAAACCTCTCCTATACTTTTGACTCTGCTTCACAACCAATGCATATTTTCCAACAAGCAGCCGTTTACTTCTGCCCCATCCCTCCAATCCCTGTTGAATGCTCCTTAAACATGAGTGCAGTTGTTTAACATGCTGGAAGCTACGAATGTGTGTTGGGCTGCTGGAAGCTACTATAATAATGTATGCCGGAAGCTACGGATATGCATATGAATCATTGTTTTTACCGGCTTGATCGCTCTTGTATTGCTCTTGTGCCCTGCGACTGTTCAGATTGCTGCCTCTACTAACTGTGGCATCTGCGGCAATGCATCCTAGGAAGCAGTTGGGCGGAGTGAGATGGAAGTGCAGACTTTTAAGTGGTTGTGAGCACGGTTGTTTATGTCATTTTATGTCTATGTTGTTCTGACTTAACGTCAATTCAAGAATATTGGGAGCTCTTCGGCAAGTGAAAGCTTTGCCAGGATCAAAAATCAAACCTTGCACCTCTCATCCTGTGAAAAAATGCAGTCCTGCAACTCTTCATGCATGTCCCGCAGTAAAGCTTGCCCCTGTTCCTGGCTTGCCAGAAGGGGGGGGCCCGCTTTTCTTGTCTCATTGATGCTGAGCATTTCTGGCAAGTCATGCAAAAAACGGTTTCAAAGGTCGATGAAGGAAAGCACACCACATGGGAGGACCGCAATTGTTGAGGCAGTATGCTGCAACTGCGCAATGCTGCGCAATTCTACAAAATGCTGCGCTATGTATCAGTTTCCAATCCGACTTCATGAAAGTCTTGAAGTCTCAGCTGACCCTGAACTGATCTGCCTTTGACATCTTCGATCTGTCAAGTCTTGTCAAGTCTTGTCATTATGTCATGTTGAAAGTTCTCACTCGCAGCTCCTCCTGCGGCTCGAGCTCCAACCGCTGCCTTTGCACCACATCCTCTAGTCGACTCCAGATGGAACGACACGAACGACATCGTGTGGACATGTAGAAAAATGATGAAACATGTAGAAACACGTGGAAACATGTGGAAAAATATGACGCCGTGACACTGTGTGACACACGTTACTCTGATGCATGTGAAACGCATTGAAACGCAAATGAAATGCAAAACAATGCAAATGAAATGGGGTGAATGGATGTGAATGGGAAGTACGAATGCGTGTGCCAAGCACTGTCTGGTGCTCAGGGTGGTGAACCTTTAACGCGCAGAGCTGTAGAGGAACCTTTGCTGGTGGTATCTCTTGAAACGGGCCCGTCTTTCAACCCAGTTTTGAAATCCAGAAAACCACCAAACATGTCTGACGTGTCTTGTAGATTCTCAATGATTCTTGTACTTTCTTTGAACCATGGCCCCAAGGGGTACCTCAGGACATCTCAGGACCCAAGAAACAAAAACGACAGTAGTCTACTAATGTCTACTACACTGGCCACATCAAGAAACTCACAGCCGCTCGCAGCCAGCTGTCTTCTCAACCTTTCTGCTCGTATGAGTTCATATGTCAATTCTAGCTAGAATGAACCAGAAAGAACAGGATGAAACTGCAATGGGTCAGAATGAACTCGAATGGCTACAACACAGTTGGTTGTTGATCAAAATTCCAAAAAATTCCTTCATCCGCAAGCGGTCATTCTTCGCGAATAAAAATGCTACTCTCCCGAAACTTTCGCGAACTCCACGTTTATCTTTCGCGGGGCCCATGTTGGGCAAGAGCGCCTCTTATGAAGATTCGTTCACCGCCTGCCAAATTACGCCAGAGAATCACGGATCACTTCTTCATAGCCTTTTAAACGTGCAGCTAGCATCACGGAATCTCTTCTCAGGGAAGATTGTTGCTGATTAGTTTTTTTTTACAAGGTTTACTAACCCACCCCCGTCAACATGCACTTTGACTTTCGCCCGCTCCTTCGCAGAACTTTCGCGAAAATATCCCTATTCACAGACCCCGGCCATCAGCAGGGGGCGCGTTGAAGGAAAAACGAGCACCAGGGGCCTTGGTGTTTGGCTCTCGCAAAGCCTCACTTGTTTGGAGCTTGTTTCTTGAGACTTCAAAAAACATCATTATAGGCAGTGACAGCGGCAGGTGCAAGGATGCGCTTCAGGACCATGGTGTTTGGCTGTCGCGAAGCCTGACCTTTGGAAGCTCGGCTGCTACCTGTGAAGGGCAAGGTGATTGTCCAAGAGCACCACCACACAGGGAACTGAACCAGAACCAAACCGAAATTCTCCGGTGCCCTTCTCCTGCCGGACCCTGGGCGACAGTGGGTGGCAGCCCTTTAAATAATGATTATATAATATCCAACTTTCGCGAAACTTTCGCGAATAAAAATGTCACTTTCGCGAACTCAAAAAAAACTTTCGCGAGGGTTCACAACATAACATGAACGGTCTTCGCAATTAAAACTCTTTACCAGGACCTTTTAGATCGATTACCAGTTGTTTTAGGTTGATTCTATAAAAAATCTTGATATTCCAAAAACCTCAAAGACCCCCATCATACAGCACAATTCCTGCATATCTTCTTGATTTCTGGATGCAGAAAATGCAAAATCTATCAAATTCTTACTTTGTGCGGACAAAAGGATATGAACATCTACAAACCAAATCCACTCTTCTTGCTACACTGTCATGTTGCTTTCGTAAGTAAAGCTTACGCCCGTAAGTACCTCAAGACCGCTTTCTTTGTCCTTACCAGCCCATCAAAGTCTCTTCACTGATCGAGCCACCGCAAAGGAGGGTGAACTGGTCTCAGGCAAATTGGTCGCGGTGGGCACATTGAGGCGGTTTGGAATCACCAGATTGTTAATCTCACAATTGACCTGGCAAGGCATTGCAGGGCATGGGAAGGCATGGCTACGAGGGCGCACAGCGGCCCCAGCGACCACAGCGGCGGCAACTGCAACATGATGCAACATGAAAGAATGTGAGGTCAATTCTCCGCGATCCTGTGATGTTGTGTCTCTCAAAGCGTTTCAGATGCCAAATCTAAGTGTTGCAGTGGAGTCTTTGACATGCAATGTGCACAACTGACCAACATGACCATTCACTTCCAATAAGCGCAGAATTTTCTTCCAATACGCGCACTGCAGACGCTGGTTGCCGCTCCACTCTCTCTGCTCACTGTGCAGCGAAGATGTTACCATTTCAGCGCTTCTCAAAGTTGGAAACCCAAGAAAGCTAGCCAACCGAGGCACTTTAGCAGACTCAAGTTTGTCTATAGTCCGCTGGTTTGCAGCAAATTTCAGGCATCCAAGCATTGCCAAGCATGGCAGTATTAAAACAATTTCCCTTTTTCAAGCCAATAAATGAATCACACTCTGAAAGCAACAATAACAAAGCAGAGGACAGTGTGGCCCGAACGAAAGAAGGAGGGAGGAGAGAAAATAATACAAAACACATAATGATGAATGGTGCCATAAGAGAGAAAGGAAGAAAGGTCGACATCGTAGGTGTTTCGTAGGATTTTTGTCGGAACTAGACGGAAATGCATCATCTACAAGTCAACTCCCGCGGACATGACATGTGAACACCTCTGTAGACAATGTGGGCGACGTGGATCATGCACATGATCTGGAAGATTTTGTAAATGATGTAGGTGATGTAGATCAAGTAGAAGATTATGCAGGTGATATAGGTAATGTAAATAATGTAGTTGTTGATGATGTAGACAATCATGTAAATGATGAAGGTGATGTAGAAGACCATGTAGATGATGCAGGTAATGTAGATGATGTAGTTGATGATGATGATGATGGTGGTGGTGGTGGTGATGATCATGACGGTGATCATGCCGATGATGTAAATGATGTGGTTGCTGATGATGTAGAAGAGTATGTAGACAATGTAGGTGATGTAGACGACAATGAAGATGATGCAGGTAATGTAGATGATGCAGTTGATGATGATGATGAGGAGGAGAAGGAGGAGGAGCCGACGACAATGACAACGACGACGACGACGATGACGGCGATGATGTTGATGATGATGATGATGATGATTGTGATGAAGTTCATCTAGATGATGAAGTTGAGTTTGATGTAGATGATGATGACGAAGAAGATGATGATGAACATGATGTTGGTTCTTGATGATGATGATGATGATGATCATGATGATGATGATGATGATAATGAAGTAAAAAGCACCGTTTTGCGCCAGGATTTTTTTCCCTGGCAATGCTGCATCAATTCCCTCGCTATTTGCAGCATGTTAGACCTCGAAGCTGCCATTTCGACAGTATTTGCAACATTTGGAACCAATTCTACGGTAATATATACATATATATATATGTGTATATATATATAGGAAGTAGATACATAGCACGTGTATATATGACTATAGGTAGCACGTAGGTACTTTGAGGGAGTATGTGTGCTACGGAGGTGGTCTAAAAGGTAGCATGTACCTAGTAAATGCGAGGCTGGACCGCAGAAATGCTGCCAATAGCTTGCAAATAGAAGGGAGGGGGTGCTACCTGGGGACCCATACCATTGGGGGGGGTAGGAACACGGAACACGGAACACGAGACCATATATTCATATAGATAGATAGATAGATAGATAGATAGACAGACAGACAGACAGATAGATATAATAGATAGATTGTTTGCTTTTAAGGTTTATTTGGGGTTGGATTAAGGTGTTCTTGATAGTCGGTTTAAGGTAGGTTGGCTTAGGGATGTTTAGGGTTGATTTTGGGTTGGTTTAAGGTTTGATTAGAGCTGGTTTAGGGACTATGGAAATTTGGTTCAAATTTTATTGAATGTTGTTCGAAAATTATTTGAGGTTGTTTAGGGTCGATTTAGTGCCGGTTCATTTTACGTTTTAAATTGGTTTACAGTTCGGTTTAGATTGGTTCGGGGCTGGCTAGAGAGCTATTTAGGGTTGATTTGTGGTTTATTGAGGGTTGGCTCAAGGTTTAAATGGTTCTTTGTTGCAATTTGTTTAGAACTTTATTTAGAGTTGGTTCAGGGTTGCTTTGTTTTTCTTCAAAGTTGGTTTGTAGTTTTTCCGAAGGGGTGGCTCGAAGGTTTATCTCCGATTGGCTCAAAACTCGTTTTATGGTGGCCGGCTGGCTTGCTTGCTGGTTGGCTGGCTGGCTCACTTGCTTACTTCCTTGCTTCCTCAATTGCTTGCTTGCTGTCGTCCTGGCTTGCTCGCCTGCATGCAAGGTGGTTGCTTGCTCTGGCTTACCTGCGTGGCTGGCTTGCTTGCTTGCGTGCTTGCTGGTTGGATGGCTTGGATGGCTTGGCTGGCTGGCTTGCTTGCCTGCCTGCTTGCCTGCTTGCTGCCTTGCTCGGTTGCTCGGTTGCTCGGTTGCTCAGTTGCTTGCTTGCTTGCTTCCTTGCCTAGCTAGCTTGCTTGCTTGCCCGGCTTGCCTGGCTTGCCTTGCCTTGCCTTGCCTTGCCCTGCCCTGCCCCCCCGCCTGCCCGCCTGCTTGCTTGCTTGCTTGCTGGCTTCATTGTGACAGGATGATCGGGAAAAAAATCCCCGGGGAGGGGGAAAAAAGGGAAAAATAGTGCGCCTGAAGTAAAGGTACGTTGGCAGCAGTTCGTTAGGGGGAAAAAACATGGAAACACCCTGCTGAGGAGAGTTCGGGAATAAAGTAATTATCATAAATGTCATTGAACCATACAGTATTGAAACTGAAAACTGTAGGAGTATCACTGTCGAACATATTGGCGGCAAAATGAGATGCTCGGTCTTCAGCTTGGATGCATGTTGCACCCTGCGCTCTCTCCAAGTTTCTTGGAAAAAGCGATTTCAAAAGGCGAAGCCAGGGGGCGCAGTGGACTGGGCAGCTACCGACTGCAAGAAACTTTCGGCCAAGACTTAAAAACTCGAAGACATACTGCAAATCTTCTCCAAATGCTGGTTGGGGTGTTTCTGATTTTTCTGAATTGAATGGATTGTGTCTTTACATGCCCCACAACATCCCGCAACTCTTCCTAAGTTTATTGCAGCCATCGGTGCAGAACTTGCGGAAGCTCGTTACGAAGCAAGTCTGCAGTGTGTTGAACTAGATGGCGTCCCTCGAACGAGGGTGCCTACATGCAAAAAGCTGTGGCGCAAAAGGCAGCTCTCACACTTAGGAGATGCTGCTTAGGATACTGCCAGCTCTGAACTAGGTTTTCAAATGCTAGCGTGCTGAAGCAAGACTTCCTTCAGAACGCACAGAACACCGAAAAAGGCAACTGAATTCGTCAGAGCGGCTGGTTGAGCCTGTGCTGCAAGGCTTTAAAATCTAGTAGTGCCAAAGGGCCTCAGGGCCTTCAGGGCAAAGCTATGTTGCAGCTTGGTCCCTATCTATTCTGTAAACAGCACCTTCAGATGGAGTTTACAGAAACTGCAATAGCCCCAACCCAATCATAGCTGCAGCTCGGCATCTACCTGCAACACTTGATGCAAACATCGGTGCATCTGGAAGATCCACATCCGAAAAATGCAACCTTCGGTCCGCCTCGGAGGTGGACGTCAGGTGAGGAGAATCTTGGTCATCGGAAGGGCTTTCTGAGGTGGTAAAACTTGTTGGATTCGCTTCGGTACCATTCATTGTACCGTTGACCTCAGTTTCGTTTTCTGGATTTTCCGGCCATCTCCACAGGTTGGCATCTATGCGCAATGAACGCCGAACCCATCGTCCAGACCGAGTCAGGTCTTTTGGCCTCCAATGGCCATTTGTCGCAGCTCCCGGTTGTAGCGCTGAACAAGACTCTTTCTTGTCATTCACGGCCCAATTGGCATCAGACACGTTGTATTCAGCCAAAAAGTCCAGCCACTTCTTTGACTCTGTGAAGTTGAGGCCTCCATTGCCGTTGGCCTCGCAAGTGCCCCATTCTGATACGAACAATGCAACACCACGATCGAGGGCACTCTTTGCTTTATCTCGGAGGTATTGCCCATGTGTCGCGGCATAGAAGTGCAAGGTGTATACGATGTTGCCTCCATCAACACGCTCGGTCGATGCAACATCAACATCTTGCGACCAGGTTGGAGTACCTGCGATGACAATATTTTGTGAATGGCGACGTATGACTTTTAGAATCTCTTCGTGATAGGGCTTCACTTCTCTGCTCCAGCTCTGCCAGGTAGGTTCGTTGAAGGTCTCGAAAAGCACGTTGGGCATGTGGCCATAAGTTTTTGCAATTTCATTGAAAAAACGTTTGGCTTGAGGTGTGTGCTGGTTGGCATGGTGGTCATGCCAGTCAACGATCACATAGATGCCTAGTTGATGAGCTGCCCACACCACACGCTTCACCTTTCGCATCTCCCTTTTGGGATGCTCAAGATACGCTCCAGGTTCCACCCCCATGGCTGCTCTGATCAACTCTATGCCCCAATCTCTTCTTAGCCATCTAAGTGTCTCCTCGTTCCAGTATGCACCTCCCCACTGTGACCAAAACAACGACATTCCACGTAGCCGCACAGATTGGTTGTGCTCACCAACTATTTGGTTTCCCACAACTCTCAAATGGCCATGCCTAGCTACTGGGCTTCTGGGTGGAGGATGAGGCAATGTCGTTGTTCTGGTAACTGTGCTTGAAGTTGTAGATGTAGTACCGGTTGAGCTGGAAGTCAGAGTTGTTGTGATAGTAGTTGCTGTACTGCTGGTTGCTGTACTGCTGGTCCGTGTTGCTGTACTGCTAGTTGCTGTACTGCTGGTCCGTGTTACTGTCTCACGGAAACTGCAATACCCATCATAGTTGCGCCGGAGATTTGGTCGGTGGCTTTGGCCCGGTGGCAAACGAACTCTGCGGCAGTCTGTGTTCACCGAGGCCCCACACGCCCAATTCACGTTGGCTTCTGTTGAGAAACATGCGCCAACTACTACATCCGGATTGCAGCCTCCAGGAAAGGTGGGCAAACCTGCACAGCTCACTGTCACTTCTGTCACTTCTGCCACTTCTGCCACTTCTGCATTGCCGCCATTCATCGCGGCCACAATCACGGACACAAAAAGTGCAGTTCTTTGAGAACCTCTCGACCTCCTCTTTCCCATGTCCCTTCTCGGAGGGAGCATGTTTGGGGTCGCAACTTTGTGTCCGGGAGAATTCATGCACTTCAAGCCAAGATGCAAGCAGCGTGTTGCAATTCACTTGAGATTCCGCAGCACATTTAGCCAGAAGGGAAACACAAGAAAAGATAAGAAAAGTAGAACCACAGAGAATCGAACGATACATGTATGCAAGGGTGTGCTCTTGACTCAACTTACTGCGTTGCACTGAACAGCAATTGACTCTTTCGAGATTCTTGTAACATCTTTGGAGCCTTTTTCATCCTTTTTCATCCTTTTTCTGCATTCCTATTGACTTCCTACTTCCTACCCTTCTTTTATCTTCTTTTTCTCCCCTGTTCGGCCTGTTCGTTAGATTTCATGACTTTCATGGGCCTCTAGCAGCTCTAGCATCTGCCTATATCTGCCTCGCATTTAGCCAGGTCTAGCCAGGTCCAGCCTCATCACCACTCTGTGCCATGCGCACCACGTAGCTCGGTGGAGAGAGGCTGTGGTCCACAGCCACAACGGAAGCCAGCTGGCCTGGAGTCAAAAAATGACTCAGAACTCAACAAAATAATTTAAAAGTGTCAAGTATTGTCAAGCAAAATGTGTCAAGTCATGTCAATTGTTGCAGAATGTTGCAGAGGGACATGCTGACAGAGTTGTTCGACTTTGTTCACCTTTGTTCGACAGTTCTTAAATGTTCTTAGCCTGTGTCTACGCGGGATCATTTGTGTGCTGAATCCAGCAAATCCTTCCGGTACTTTGGCCAATGTTAGCCATTGTTGTCCATTCCTTATCAATTGTGGCATACAATCCAGCTTTTGACTCTGGCCCATTTGGAGCCGAACATTTGCAGGAATTCATTCCAAACAAATCCACTCGTGTATTCATTTTTGCAGTTGCAAATCAATGGAGCTGATTGCACAACCACGCATCAGTTGCAAAGGAGCGGAAAATTGGCAAACACCACATTTCAAACATTTTCAAACATACTGTATATGTAAATGTATGTAACATACTTAACCATGTCGTATCATTTCGTGAGGCGTTGTTTTCTGTGGGAAACATTCCCTGCGAACCCTGGCCAGAAGCATGGCTGAATTGAAGGTGGGTGAAGGTGGGAGAACATTGTTCTATTGAGAAATTCAAGAAGCCTCACTGGCCTCACTGTTCAAGGTGATGCACTTTCTGGATGCATCTGCAATTTGTCTGCTGTTTGCTTTACACTATACCCATCACCTGACAAAGTCTTCTTGCAAAACTCTTATATCTTAGTCTTATTATTATACTTCATTCTTATTTTGAATTCAACTCTGATGAAACTACCCGTGGCGTGATTTCAATTTGCACCGTGTGAACCCCTGCCTTGTCTGTATACAACGTCTCCAACAGACAAGATCTCTGGAGTATGACACGAAGTCTTGGGCCTTGGATTTCTTGGGTGCTGGGATCTGCTCCTCATGGTTCCTCTGAAAGGGAGAATGCACAGCACAAAGGCTGCGGTCGCTTCTGATTGGGGAAACAAATAAGCAAACATCTGCAACAAACACCGTCAACGTCCACGAACAATTAACACCAAGATTAATATCCATATATATATAATTATATATAGTGCCGGACAATCACTTAGAACATCGTTTGGAAAACGTTTTTTTCTTGTATGCCGAAAAGTATGTTTAGGAACAGCCGGAAACTCTCACACTTAGAACATCCCAAGACATTAAAACATATATAATTTTATATGTTATTATAATGATCTATTGACATAATTATATTTATGATCACACAAGTTATCAATTAGCTGCGGAGACCCCCACACTTAGAACATCCCATAATGATCTATTGACATAGCTACATTTACATGAACACAAAAGTTATCAATTAGCTGTGGAGACCCCCACACTTAGAACATCTCAAGACATTACACATATATATATTGTTTATAATGATCTATTGACATAACTATTTTTAAATGAACGAAAAATTGTCAATCAGCTGTGGAGACCCCCACACTTAGAACATCCCAAGCCTTTACCACACACACACATATATATATTTCGATAATGATCTATTATCTATTGACATAACTCTATTTGTTTGAACACAAAGTTATCAATCAGCTGTGGAGACCCCCACACTTAGAACATCCCAAGACACTACAACATATATACATATGATTATATATGTATATATATATATATGTGTATATATATAAGGACCTCCACCCACATAGAATATGGAATTGAACTTGAAAAACGATACTTAGAATATCTTAGAATAGAGTTGACGTCAAGAAACCTATACTTAGAATACCGTTGGACCATATAATTTCTTTCACTTTTCCAGACGAATTCATCATTTTTCCATATATTTTTCATTTTTCTTTAAACATCCTTCACATGTCCATACAAATTCTTCACTTTCCCATATTTTTTCCCATATATATATAATGATCTATTGACATAACTATATTTGTTTGTTTGAACACAAAGTTATCAATCAGCTGTGGAGACCCCCACACTTAGAACATCTCAAGACATTACATATATATATTGTTTATAGTGATCTATTGACATAACTATTTGTATATGAACAAAAAATTGTCAATCAGCTGTGGAGACCCCCGCACTTAGAACATCCCAAGACATTACCACACACACATATATATGTATACTTCGATAATGACCTATTATCTATTGACATAATTCTATTTATACGAACACAAAGTTATCAATCAGCTGTGGAGACCCCCACACTTAGAACATCCCAAGACATTACAACATTCATATATATGTATATTTATATATATATATAAGGTCCTCCACCCACATAGAATATGGAATTGAATTTTTGTCTTCCCCGGGCATCCCAGGAATTGAACTTGGAAAACAATACTTAGAATATCTTAGAATACAGTTGACGTCAAAAAACCTATACTTAGAATACCGTTGGACCATATAATTTCTTTCACTTTTTCGGACGAAATTGTCATTTTCCATATATTTTTCATTTTTCTTTAAACATCCTTCACATTTCCATGTAAATTCTTCACATTTCCATTTTTTTTCATATAAATTCTTTCACTTTTTCAGTCAAACTCATCATTTTTCCATATGTTTTTCATTTTTTTTGAAACATCCTTCGCATTTCCATACAATTCTTCCCTTTTCCAATTTTTTCCATTCAAATTCTTTCATGTTTCCAGACAAATAGATAGGTATGTTTTTCACAAGGTGTTTGGTGACAAAAATAAAAAAATTGGCAGGGTCTCCAAATTGACCGATTTCTTATTACTTTGTGTACTAAAAAGTGCATTTTTTCGCCGCCGCATAGAGATGTACAAAGGCTTCGAGAGCAAAGGCCACATGGGGAGAAAAAAATCAACATGAAATGAGGGAATATTCTAAGTAAGTAAAAATTTCGGCAAATTGACTGCGCAATTGAACAATGCATATTCTATGTAAGCGGAGAACCTTATATTTCTATAATGATCCTTTGACATAACTACATTTAAATGAGCACAAAGTTATCAATCAGCTGTGGAGACCCCCGCACTTGGAAATCCCAAGACATTACAACATGTATATATATAAATATTGATAATGGTCTATTGAAATAACTCTATTTATTTAAACACAACGTTATCAATCAGCTGTGGAGACCCCCACACTTAGAACATCCCAAAACATTACAACATATGTATATATATATATATATGTAAATTCCAATATTATATATATATATTTATAATAATCTATTGAAAAAGTACATTTATATGAACACAAAGTTATCAATGAGCTGTGGAGACCCCCACAGTTAGAACATCGCAAGACATTACAACATGTATATATATATTAATTGATAATGATCTAATGAAATAACTCTATTTTTACGAACACAAAGTTATCAATCAGCTGTGGAGACCCCCACACTTAGAACATCCC
>Ga0126342_10008047_pt1 | contig 18857 bp, 25 predicted proteins | sample Cyp1metagenome_FD_92528 | JGI IMG/M metagenome (GOLD analysis project Ga0126342, IMG submission 92528) | Coral microbial communities from Lord Howe Island, Old Settlement Bay, Australia - Cyphastrea 1 metagenome | ecosystem: Host-associated > Invertebrates > Cnidaria > Coral ...
AACCAAAAGGCAGGGTGAGTCCATTCCCAAGGTTGCGCAACAACCCAACCAAATGTGGACAGCCAAGCTTTGATACGGGCAGAAGGCCCCGCAGCAACCATCCAATCCCGCAAAACTCGAACCTTGTGTTTGCATAAGCTCCAAACTGCCATAACAGCTTCAGCACCTGCTTGGAATTCAATGTCTTGTGTGTGACCCAGGGCCAAACGAATAAGACACGGACTTGCCATTCTATGGCAAAATCCCACCCGGCGCAACTGAGTCTCCAATTTCTTCCGGTCCTTTGCAGCTGGCTGACGCACCAGCCATCCATAAGTTGCTTTTGCACTGGCCGCGGCAGAAGCAATGAAAGCTCGCACACCTGCAGAAACCGGTGCGACCCGAATCTTGGAAGCAGCGTTTCGGGCCTTAGTGATTCGAGCTTCTTCTTTCGGAAGGATGGAACCAAAGCCCATCGCAGCTCCAAGTGCCCACAAACTGGACGTCACTTCAGGTCTTCATCCTGCTCCATACGAGACCGCTGAGACGAGTCTCGATGAGTGAACTGGCTTTTATTGATGTTTTCTTTGAAACCAAGCCAAGAGCTATGTCTGCGCCACAACTCCAAGACATTTTTAAAACTACGCATAGTGACGCTGCCCCGGAGCGGTCATCAACGAAGACGACCATCTGAGTGTCCGGCTCTGCACGCATGACTGCTCTCATAGGCATGGTCAAAATCAAGTTCAAGACTCGTGGTGACAAACTGTCCCCTTGTGGCATGCTGCTACCGACCTGCTGCTGCCTCCCACCATTGCCAGAGTGCGCAAGAGGTCCAAAACCAGCAGATCTCGGATTGAAACTGCCTCCTCACTCCCTGTCCTGAGGCCACTTTTGCTGCTATAGAGGCTGCAAATACCGACCTCGTCGCCTAATTCCAGATCTTTAAATTAAAGGGCTAACGCCTCACCTGTACGTAGCATGCAGTGAAATGACAACGCTATCAGGGCTGCAAAAGCTAGCGCATCCAGTTCCAAAGCTCTGGCAATAACCGCACAGACAATTGGCACTGTCAGCGGTGCTGCCTTTTGGGGGCATTCGATTCTTCGCCAAGATTTGAAAAGTTTCCACGATTGCCGGAGCCTGCCTTTGTACTCAGGACAAAACCAGTGAAGCCCTGACAAACAGTCTGCTATATTGTTAACGGTTTCACCTTTGCACCACTGAAGCTCCATCCAATCCATAACAACTTCATCAATAAACGCTAGGCTCTCCTGCTCTTCCAAAAACGGAAGAATTAAGGCAACAGCGGACTCATAACGGGCTTTTGTTTTGGCTGTGATCGTGAAGTCTCTCAGTCTGATGCCTGCTCTCTGTTTCTGTCTACCCTTTCGGGTCTTTGCAGCAAGTATCAACCTAGGCAAAGTTCGCGGCATCAATCACGTGACGCCGCGTCTGTAGGGTTTTCACTTGAGCCGACATGCGAGTGCAGTAGGATGGAGCCCATTGCAAGCTGCACAGCTCCTATCTGCCGACACAAAGGTTGAAGTAATTTACTGGATGCCCTCCCCTTGCTAAGTATGTATAAACAAACGATGCTGTCTTCAAGGTGCATCCACCGCTTACTGACTTTGGCACAATCCCGACATTTCCAAAGCAGCGTTAATAAAATCATTTTCATCTCCAAAAAAATTATGTGTGAATCATGGTTCCATTTTACTTTGAAGAGGTGTTTCCACAGCCACCACAGTGCCCGAGATGATGCGTGTGCCGGCGCTTTCTTACCTATTTCCTCCCCAGTTGAAATCCTTACGTCCGAACTAGTGTGGTTTACGGTGAGACCAAGATGCTTGACCAGCTCTACCTCCTTGTAGTGTTGGGCAGTATCACCGCCGTATGCCAACCACCGCGTCATAGGAACCTGCAGGTCAGGGTGACAAGTTGCCCCCGCGGCCAACCCCAAGCGGTTAACTATTTGGTATGGGGGCATGCGCGGCACCCAATTAGCCAGCATGGCACCTGCCATGATGCAAAAAGATAAAATGGAAAAGGAATCCCCACAGAGGGAACATCTCAGATCTTCATAACTCTGTAGGCTCCGTTTTGCATCCGATGCACTCAAAGCTGATGCTGTGTGCCCCGGTCCAAATCCTAGCAAGAGCTCCCTCTCTGACGCATCCAACACCCTATCGGGAAAGTCTACATTCTTCAGTGTAAATTGGCTACGGTATTGACATGGGGGATATCGGTCGGAGTCTTCTGTCCACCGTTGTCGAGTCTCCTCATCGGTTCGAGCTAACCCCGCGGGCTGAGGTGGTGGCCGCTGTCTGGGGATGCACTTCATAAAAGTAGGAAAACATGTTCCACTCGGAGCATCCCACTTCCATCCTGCACGAATCCATTGATCCGTTGTCACCGACCCTCCGCGAAGATAGGCTCTGGTATACTCTTTCTCCTTCCATAGCTCCACCCCATCCATTTCATATAGTGGCTCGCTGCACCAAGCAATGCGAGGGCGACTGCAAGGGAGTATGTCCGCAGGGTCCAATTTCATGGGTGAGATGCCAAGTTCACCACAGATTTGAAGCCGGGCTGACTCATCCATTGAAGCCACGTTTTCTACACAGCACTTCACCCGGCAGAAAGGGGAGAAAACCTTGTCGATGGACTCCAAGACTTCCAGCAAACGCCAAAATAAATTCGATCCCTCGCCGTCCAGTTTCTGGCGATAAGCTCGCACTGAAGACAAATGGATGCAGGGAAATCCTGCAAATACGTGGGTCTCACGTACGTGGGGGAATAAATTCGCCCAACGTGTAACCTCTTCCAAGGTGACATCAGCTATGTCATGAAGTTCAATTACATCCGGCCACGTAGTTCGGGTCACCCGATTGCCAGCTTTTGAAATGTCAATTCAAATTCTTCCGCTCGGGGCAACCCCTAAAACGTCGTAGAGGCGGAAAGCCCCGCCTATCCCATTGAAAAATGATACAACTAAAATGGGACACTCGACGGCCATTGAGTGCCCCCACCAGAGAACGTCCTGACCAGGACAATCCATTGCTGATAGCACAGGCTCCACCGCTCTCAGAGGCGTCTGAACAATGCACCTGGCCATCATATTCGCTGGTTAGGTCCTGCTGCAGTAGTGGCCCTAAACACATAAGCATCTATAACTCCTGGTGCAGTATAGCTACATGTTTAGAATAGGGCCACGACATTTCAACCACCTCCCAAGACCTTGCCAAAACACTCATAGCCGCTCGTCGGTATTGTAAAATGAATGCCCATCGGCCGAGAATGATCTGAGCCTCCTTTTTGCTCCAATTCCCCCTCCTGATGAAATGTAGCGTCGCATACATTGTCTTCAGCAGCCGCTCGGGTGAGCTACCCAGCAGCTTCTGGGTCCCATCCACACGGAGGCCAAGCTCTGTCACAGTAGGGATTCCCAAAACTTGCTTATCTTCAGCTGTCAAAACACCCGCGCTATCCCAGGCGTGCATGGCCAACCCTTGCAACACCTGGTCTGCTCCAGCCCCAGCCTTGTCCTTGACGTCGGCCGCAAGGAAGTTGTCCAGATAGATCTGCCACCAAGTCCTGCATGTCGATGAAGCTGCTGCTACTTGAGTGAACCATTGAGGCAGGACGCTACCCTTCTTCAACTCTAAACTCCCAGGAAGTCCCCGGGATTACAAAATCTCCCTAGACACAGCTTGCATGATGCCAACTGATCAAGACCAACCCATAAGTAAAACAACACAGGTAGGGCGATACCAGGCAGAAGGGTCCAGTTTAGTGTCACCTATGTCAGCGCCTGTTGCCTGAAAATTGACACACATGAAGGGTCGCCATGCTGAAGGGATTGAGAATAGGTAGAAGGCCCAGTTCATGTCCCCTTGAGATAAATTCACTTCCTCACCACCAGAGAAGCAGAGCGGAAGCCACTGAGTTGCGTTGGGCAGGCAACTGATGTCACCCCGCAACACTTCTCTGCCTCCTTCTCCGGAGGGTGAGCCATGGCCGCGACGGCACATTGCCAGCGGCTCCGTCTTGCGCTCTTCTCTCCAGCCCTGACCTGAGGTCAGGGGCAAACTCCAACCTTGACTTGTCCAGCTTCCTGTGGCTGGTCCTCAAAGGATCGTCCCTCTCGCGGTAATGCCTCTGGTGCTTACTTCCTCCTCTGCGCTTGCGCTTCTTTCCTTTCCCACGTGCAGCTCCTCTTGGAGGGTGCCTTGGCTCTGGGTTTTTTTCAGGCCGGCGCCGCTCGAGAGCAGGCGCCTCCTCAGCTTTGACCTCAGGCCTTACCTCGTCTTCTTCTTCACGTGCCTCTTCCTCTTCTGGCTCCTCTGCCTAGCTGTAGTCCTCAGGAGGATGCCTATCCTCTTCCCTTGCACGAGGTCGCTCCCTGCTGGGTGCTGCCCTCAGCAAAGGTGGACGACGGTCCTCTGGTTCACGTCGAAGGCTCCTGGTCTGCGGTCGCTCCGCCTTGGACTTAGCAGACGTCAAGAGGAAAGTCAAAGTCCCCCAGCGTCACGCCCAGACAGCGACGAGTCCAGTTGAGAGAGTCCTCTGATGAACCTGGCAGCAGACAGCACGGCTTCTTCTGCCACGGCACGCACCCCTTGGTTCAACCACTTCTTGCGAAAGAGGTCCCCAAGGTATGAACAGCCCAGGCACCAGCTGTCTCCGTCACACCCACGGCTCCCCTTACACTTAACCCCCATTTTTGAGCCTAAACCCCACACATCACAAAAACAAGAAACTTCGTCCTAATTGTCGCCCCGTCTTCTAATTATGTTTATATAATTCATAATGTGTACATATAATATATATATATACTGTATTTGCTGCTAGGGCCTGCTATGATGAATCTGATTTCAGCTGATTTGGGAGAGAAAGACACCACTTGCAACATTGGAGGTAGATCAGGAAAATGCAACCATAACCCAAAACCTCGTTGCTTCGGTGTCGACCGGCCTTCTGCTCCAGGCCCTCCATGATGCTCTTGTCGATGTCCTGTCCAAAATGGCGGGTTGATCAGATCACCATTGTTTCCCAGTTCTACATGGCACAGGCAGCAGGACCATTTCAGTAACCCGCACCATTCCTGGATCCTGGAAACCACTGGGCCACTGGGCCCGGTCCTTGGCCGCTTCCCAGAAGCGGTAGTCCCGCACCTGCCCCAAGCTGCCCCAAGCCAGCTGCCGCTGTGAGGCTGTCCATGGGACCCAGCCTGGCGTCCTGCCCGGTGTTGCTTTTTGAAATTGGCCGAGGGCACATCCAACACTGTGGCCTGCCGCGCCGTTGACCAGTGGCATTTCCAGCAGTGGTGCTTTGAACATGCTGCATACAGTCATACACTCAAGACACTGCGCCATCGAAACCCGCACTGCACCAATTTGCCTGGCGAAAGTCCATGTAACCACGGATGGCACGCCACAGTCCCGGCCCTGGCTTGTCCCGCCCCTGGCAGGAAGTAAACCATCAGGAATCAGAATGCTACGCCATTCTAACCATCTCAGTTTGAACATGTTGGCCGTGTTGGGTACAGAATCTGTAAATGGTTTCAGGATTCAGGATACTTCAGGATTCAAAATTGGACCTCTTCAAATCCATCCAACGCTGCATTGAGGGACTCGGCGGCAGCCTGTTTCACATGGGTTGAGTGGGTGAAAATGTTCCCAAAATGCGCCATTGAATACGGCACAGCATAGCTGAAAAGGACAACAATCTGCAGGTTCGTTAGGTCTTAATTTTTGACCCATAGCTAAAAGACCTTCTTCTGGAAGTCACTTGGAAGGCAACGTTGGCAAATCCTCTTGACAGATTTAGGAGTTTTGAGATCCTGCTCGTTGAAGGCGTTCTCCAACCTGCTTGTTAGCAAAAACCACCACGCACTTGTCATCGGCAATCCATTCGACACCTTGGGAGCAAATGTCTACGGAGGTTCAACCAAAAGCAGGATAGCCTCCCACCAGCTGGGCTTCGCGCGTTGGAAAGCTGGCAACCTCTTAGAGGCAAAGACCTGTCGCTAGAAATTGGGAAATTGGTCAGATCCAGTCGGCGATTCAGATTCCTTAGCAGCCTTGGTAGCCTTCCGGACCAAGGAGTTGCGGAAGCTCACGGGAACAAGTTCAGTTCCATAGTCTATTTCATTGCGAAAAGAAAATATCAGGATTCTTTGTTTTTCCATGCGTTTCCATTGTCCGTGAATTCCAGCTGCTGTGCAAAATCTCATTTAAATTCGGTCACGCAAAACGATGGTGGTAGCCTCGGCCAGGTGTGTTCGAGTAAGTCGATTCACACCTGCCAGGAGGGTCGGCTTGGATACCTGGTGCAATCAAATCAATCAATAATGATAACTAATGATAACATAGTATAACATGTACAAGGACAAAAGACTTATGGACCAGAAAAAATCAAAGGCCTAAGGGATCCTAAGGGTATCCAAAAAAAAATCGATTCAACGGCGGTCGGAGATTCTTCTGTCACAGTTGGGAGGTCACACAGACTTTGCCCATTTCAGGCGTTCCAACCCGTCTTGGGTTGAACGGACCCCTGGAGACCCTGGGCGAGACCACTTTTTCGCCAAAGGGCGGTTACTCTTCGCCGAAAGTGAAGCTCACCTAAACATGTCCCATCATTTCCCATCGTTTCCCAGACTCTTCTACAAACACATCTACTCACTAGCCTTGGTGACCCTGACTTTCCCATCCCGGCGCCGCTTCGGCAAAAAGTGTCTCTTGTGCTATACACACCATTCGACATATTTCTGCGACTCTTTGGGTTCAGCGCGAACGACAGCTGTGACACTTTGCTAAGGGTTGACTTTGTTGATTTACCTTGAATTGATGTCCTGGTTGTGCCGGAGCAGGGGATTTCAGGGATTTCTTTCTTGATCACAGATTTATAGGCCTATCATTCTAAAGACTTCGACGGATTTCCCATCACACCAAGGGCACACCTCGGCTTTGGATCACGGGGAATCCTATTGCAACTTCATCCTCACTTGCGCATACTGCCGTTGCATATCCATCGACTGATAGAACACATCCTGGGAGGCAAAGGAGAGAGTGCCCCAGCCCGAGGTCACCAGCGCTTTTTAAATATGTGTAGATATTTGTAGTAAGATTCGGATGTTTCATGATTTTCCTAGGAGGCCAAGTCTTAGGGCATACTATATACTAAGGATTACTAAGGGATATGAACAAATACGATCCCACCATCAAACCGGCTTTGGAAGCCTCAGATTCATCATTTTCACAATCCAGAGCAATCGAGGCACAGTGTCACGTTTCTGTTGTTGCAAGGCACTTAGCCTTTCCTCTTGCTCTCGCAGAATCATGCGCTCACGCGTTAGTCCTGGAGGTGCTTTTTCGTGTCGGGGTGTAGTGGCCCTTCTGCTTCCTATCACCTTGTAATTTATTAACTCTTAAGCGTTATGCTCTATCGGGTGCCCGGGGACCCCAAAACTGGGTACGACTTGGGCGTCGGTACGGGGACGTACGGTGGGTACGTACCGTGGGTACGTACACTGGGTATGGGTACGGTGCGGGTACGGTGCGGGTATACAGTACGGGTACGGTACCCGTACCGTACCCGTACCCAAAAGCACGTACCTACGTACCGTACCGTACCTAACCCCCCTAGGTATGTACACCGTACCCCCCTGTGATGCTCAGATAGAAAACCTTGATTTCATAACTCTTAAAATTAATAACTTGTAATATTGTCTTTGATTCAATTGTCTTTGATTCAATGGATTGGTTTAAGTGAAAATTACAGGAAACCCACCATATTTCATGGGAAAATCTACAGGAAAGCCAATCCATTGATTGGCGATGCTGCTTCACTTTCACTTTGACATTTCTGACTGCGAGGTATCCTCATGTCTACAATTCTTCCAGATCAGGTCTGATGCTATCCTATTCTCGTCAAAACTCTTATCAGAAATCGTCCAATGGAATGGCAGGAACGACAACAGGTCAGAGGGGTCTCACCGAAAAAGCGTTCACCTTCATCCAGGGTGGATATGGATTTGACCAGATAGTGTGTGTCCAATGGGTAAACCCAATTGTTGTCATTATCACTATTTGTCTCACTGCTCTACTAATGATAAATAATCATCATCATGTTCTTCTTTTGCCTTTTCTTTTGGTTTTTTCTTTTTTGTTGGGGGGTGTTACCCTCCAAGACCTTGAATTGCTGCACATCAATTCATACTCGCTATGAGTACATAAATGGAATGTCATACTGTACATTCATGTGATTTCATGTACTCATTTGGAGGTTTCCTTACTAAAATGGGGGTAAAGATTTTCCATTATAAACCATCCAGCTATTGGGGTACCCCCATTTTTGAAAACCCCTATTTGAAAAAGACTCAAATTCCAAACGGTCACCCGGGACCGTTGAATCCTTTGCCCAAATCGTTGAAGCGCTTCTGAAGAGCATCCACCTCAGCTACAATCCCGTGAGTGGCGCCAGGCGAAGAAATGCCTTGACACATGAGACAAGAACCCATTTCAACATATTTCAATATATTTCCACCCTTTTCCATCCCTTTCCCCATCAGATCTCGGACGTGGCCCCTTTTGCCGTCGGTCCCGCCTCCTGGATCAGACCGCGAACTCGACTCACCAACTGTGTGGCGCGGCTCGTCTGTCGGTTCACCACCTCAACGGCTCGCAACGCCGGTTTCTCGGAACCGCTTCACACAGCGGAAGTGTCCGGAGTTCTTGAGGAAATGGTGTTCTTTCGTAACGGGGTAACATGAATTAAGATGATTATCAAAGGAAGTTGGGAAACAATCTTCCGAGTTACGGATGCCTTTTACCTGATGAAGGCTGGTGTGAGACTTTGCATCACATAAGAAGACGCTCAATGAAGGGTGGTGTGAGACTGCAAAACGCATTGTAATGGCTGCATCAATGTTGCATGGGGCGTGTTTTGGGGAGGAAGCCGGAGCACGAAACCTTGTGTTTTTCCGTGTAAAGTGGCTGATAGTGGCTGCAGCCGGTGATGAAAGTTACCTTCTTTGCGCGGCGGTTGCAGCTGGGGTGCGTAATCGGTTCCTCCTCTGTGTTCTGCAACGAGTGGTTGTTCATTTGTGCGTACTTCTATGCGCTTGTTGAATCTCTGGTTGCAGATCGCAGTGGAATGGCTGTATGATTTTGTTGTCATGCTCTGTTGCGCTGTGCGTAGATACATGCAGGTTAGCCACGTGATGCTGCAAAATGCATTGTGATGGCTGCATGAATGTTGCATATGGCTTGTGTTGGGGGGAAGCCGGAGCACGAAACCTTGCGTTTTTGGGTGTAAAGTGCCTGCAGCCGGCGATGAAAGGTACCTCCTGTGTGCGGCGGTTGCTGTGTTCTGCAACGAGTGGTTGTTCCTGTGTGCGTAGTTCTATTCGTTTCTTATTTCTCAATTTGTGGCGCTAGCAATTTTCCTTTTAAAATTCCTGCTAAAAGTGCTTCAATTTTTTTTTTTTCGCTTTGGCGTCGAGATCCGGTTTTGGAGCTGCATTTTCCGACGCCATCGCGCGTAGTTCTTTTGTGTTTCACAATTCAATGTCTGCAGATGGCATTGTAGTGGCTGCGTCAAGGTTGCTTGTGGGACGTGCTTTGTGCAAGCTTTGTAGTACAAAGTAGTACAGGGAAGGGTTCTGATTCTGTGCAAGCTTTGTAGTACAAAGTAGTGCTCGGAAGTACTTGGTGCAAGCTTTGTAGTACAAAGTAGTAGTGGGACGTGCTCTGTGCAAGCTTTGTAGTACAAAGTAGTACTGGGGAGTACTTTGTGCAAGCTTTCAAGTACAAAGTAGTACTGGGACGTGCTTTGTGCGAGCTTTGTAGTAGCGCTTTGTGCAAGCTTTGTAGTACAAAGTAGTACTGGGGAGTGCTTCGTGCAAGCTTTGTAGTACAAAGTAGTACTGGGACGTGCTTTGCGCAAGTCTTGTGCAGGCTTTGTAGTACAAAGTAGTACTGGGAAATGTCTTGCGCAAACTAGTACGTAAAAGGTTCTGTTTGTAAGAGCTTCTGTGCGTAAAAGCCTCTCTGTGTAAAAGTTTCCGTGTGTTAACGCATCTGTCTCTAAGCTTCTCTGTGTAAGAGCTGCTGTGTGTAAAAGCTTTTCCTTGTAGAAGTTTGCTGTGTGTAAAAGCTTCTCTCTGTAAAAGTGTGCTTGGTGTAAAAGTTTCTGTGTGTAAAAGTTTGTTGTGTGAAAAATTCTCTGTGTAGAAGCTTGCTGTGTGTAAACGCCTTCTGTGTGTAAGAGTTTTCTGTGTGCAAAGCTCTCTCTGTACAAGTTTTCTGTGTCTACCAGCTTGCTGTGTGTAAGAACTTGCTGTGTGTAAAAACTTCTCTGTGTAAAAGCATGCTGTGTGTAAACGCTTCTCATGTGCAGAAGCTTTCTGTGTGTGTGCAGGCTTGCCTGTGTAAACGCATCTGTGTCTCAAGCTTCTGTGTGCAAAAGCTTCTCTGTGCATTGATTTTTGTGTGCAAGAGACTTCTCTCTGGCAGCAAAAGCTTTGTGATATGGTCTTGTTTGACGAGTGACTTTGTCGATGCAAAGATTTTGGCTCACGGAATGACATGTGAAAACGTAGATTTTGAGCTCATTTGATTCATGATGAAGCACGTCAACAGATACAGGTGCGACACACGAGACAAGATTCCAAGAAGACATGAATTGTTGCATGCACAAACGTATGTGATGAGTTTACTGCAAGACAAGTGGTATGCACAGCACTTGGACTGAAAGGAACTAGGCACGGGAGGGTATGGCAGTGCGGCCTGTCTTCGCACTTTTGAGGTCGGCGGGACGTTAGTGGGGCTAGGGCAGTGGGCACGGCAGTGCGGCCTGCTGGCTGCAAGGTTCTGGAGCCATGGCGGAACCGGATGCTTTTGCGAACTTGTTGGTATACATCGAAAAGGAAGCAGACACTTTGAACGTCTTGCAATGAACGACTTGAAACATTGTTTAGTGACTGGAAAAGCAATTGGCAAACGTGAAGGAGATTATGCACGGTTCAAGCATTACAAGAACTTTGAGACGCTGCAGAACAAGATGTCTGCGGAGCAGCGGCAGGTGATAGAAGAATGGGAACGAAGAAATTGCGTGCCAGATGCTGCGCGATTTTAGAACAGCATTTACGAGAGATGAAAGTTTTGCGAAGAGCGACATTGAGGGAGGTTTGCTTGAGTTATGTCGTTCAAAAAAATCGTATTGGGAGTTCGAGTCTTGCATATGGTGGAACCTGATTGCGGTGAAGAAACCCACACTGAATGGGCTATAGGTAATACCAGGCTTATTTTTAAGGTACGTTGCTTGGACAAAGACGATCTGCTGTTGCATCGCTGATGCTTGCACATACAGGATGTGCAATGCGATGGCACGCGTGCCAGTGCGGGCCGTGTGATTGTAGCATGATTGCTGCCAAGGATTCAAGGATTCAAGGTGCATGGTCTGCATCGCGGTGGGCTCTGAATTCTGCAAGACTCGATTCTGAAGGGAGGACTTGTAGGTCCAATGGTGTTTGATGCAAACATGAACCAGATTCTGTGTGATGCCAAGCAAAGAAAATGTAGTGGCCAAAAAAAGAAAACATCAGGTTTTCAAACTTTGTGAAGAGACTTGGGAACGCCAATCAGAACAGGATGAGTGTATTGGCTGTTAGATGTTTCCTGGTTATGTGCAGCGGTGTTTGCTGCAGACTGGAACGATGGGGTTGTGTATGATAGTGAGTCCCAGCGTCGATGTCATGTCACTGGCATGACGTGCTTGAAAATGTTTGAAGTGGTAGCTGCCAACGATAAAGTTGCAGTTCGTGGTTTTGTAAGTACAGTCAGGGAACATGTAGAGAAGAAGGCACCAAAGTTCATGCAATGACGCACATTTAGGGATGGACAATACACCATCGTTCCTGCTGTGTTGCACGACAGTGCGGTCCGCAACACCTATGGCGAACCTGTCCTCCGATGGATCCCTTGAAGGTGGATCATTCGAAAGCACTCTTGCACACTGTGTGCCATTCGAAGAATCTTCGCACAAAGTTATTTTTACTGTAAATTATTCTTCGCTGGAAAGCTTGGTTACTGAACTTCGTGGCTTGCCCCCGACCATGCAGCTGACTTTTCCACAGCACCGGTTATCAGAACTGACCATCGAATTCTTGAGGCTGGAGGTGGTGAAGGATTTGGAAAACTTGGTTCGCAGCACGGTTTCACGAGATTTGATGGACATCCAAGACACGAATGCTAGATTGTGCCAAAGCCATGAAAGTCTGTTGCATGTCTGGGAAGCAGCGGCGATGCCACCCGACATGCATTTAAAGGCTGTGTTCTCAAAAAAAGGCAAAGAAGCGGAAGCTACATGGTTGAACTTGTGGGCACAGCACGCAGAGCATTGACTGGCTTTCGAACAAATGACGGTGTGCACGCTGCGGGGACCTTGCTGAATGCTTGTCGAGTAGGTGCAGAATGTCGTTTGTCACAAGCAGATGCGGCTTGGGTCCGCAATGTCATTGCGGATAGTGAAAACTTCTTGCCTAAATTGCTGCGCGAGGTGCCATGACGAGCACCCAGAGAGCCAACTAGTGTTTGCGGATCACGTTGTCCAGCCTTTCGTGCCAGTGCGGGCCGAAAGAGCTGCCAAAACCTAGGCATAGTGCAATGCTGAAAAAGCATGCAGCTGTTGACGCTGGACTGTGTGTGTGTGTCTGATTGACAGATTACAAGTAACATAAGATATACTGTAGCTAAGGTTTGCTGCAATGCATGAACATCGCGCGTGGGTTACCACAATACTGTAAATTTTAATAAGCTTTTGTGTGTTGACGAAACTTTTTTAGGATACGGAAGAATTGGGGAGATGAGCTAAGCTTTGTATTACAAAGATACTTTCTAGAGGCTTTTCCTGTGTAAAGTGCAAATGCATCTGTGTCTCAAGCTTCTATGTGCTGACAGTAAGAGCCTTCTGGCGTGCAGAACAGCTGAGATGAGTTGAGAAGAACTTCGAGGAGATGAGAAAGGTTGATCAGTGCTCGGGTGAGATGAAAACAGTTGAGAAGAACTTTCTTGGATGACATGTGAGAGGAGATGGGATGAGATGAGATGAGCTGAGATGAGAAGAGCTCACATGATCCGAGATGACATGAAGTGTGGAGTGTGAAGTGTGAAGTGCAAGTGTGAAGTGTGAAGAGTGCAGCGTGAAGTGTGAGGAAAATGTTTGCTTGGCATTGCATTGCGCCGGGGTCGTGCGCAGGTCATGTTCTTGGACAACATCTGTGCAACAGCTTCGCACAAAGCACGCACGCACGTGCCTGGCTGGCGCACGGCGCATGCAAATTCTATAGATGAGAAAAGTCTTGTAGTATATCCCTAAGGCAAGTTCCGCCCCGCCTCATGCGGGTACTACTGGTAGATGACTATAGATGATTATAGATCATGAAATATGATGATAGTTGCAACGATCACATTAATTAAGATGATTCTTATCATTATGATGATAGCTGTAACATCTGCAACACTTAACATCTTTTACAGATGCAAAATACTAAGAGTATATAAGTCTTTTTTATGACCAGGAATTGAGACTGAAACCACCAGCAGATTAAGGGGCTGCTACAGTAATGGCAGTGTGGCTTGGAGACATGTGGTCTCAAAAGAGTTCGAGCGGGCATGCCCTCTGAGTTGTAGCGGGCAAAAGCTCCCCAGCTCCCAGCATCTCCCAGCATCTCTCAAGGTGGGCGAGGCATGGCGAGGCACACAGATCAGTTTGCACATGTCGATGCTTTTGGCCTTGCCTTTGGCTTTGCTCAATCCCATCACGAACCTGGTTTTGTCTGACGAGATGGCGATGGGTCAAACTTCAGGGCTGAAACAGGGGTGACCCAGCCAAGGTTGACTCATGCAAAACGATGCAAAACGGAGAAAAAATGGAAGAAGTGATTCACTAAAAAAATTCGCTGAGGAATTCTATTTACCGAGAAACTGGTGGATAGTGATGCCTCCATGTCTTTCTCCTTCCATGATGTCGAAGAAGGCTTGAGCTTCTTCATCTGAAATCCCCATGAGTTGCAATTTTTGATTCACTGCAGGCATTTCGATCAGCTTGTGAAAGGCCGCTAAGCCTAACTGCGGTTTCGGCTTGGTGGAGAAACTCCAGTTGAAAGAAAAAGCCAAATTGATTTGAGTACAAAAAGGGATAAATGGCATGAAAAGGCGGCCTTTTAAAACAATGCAACATCAGTCAACCACCCACCGCAACCCCCTCAACCATCGGGACCTCCTTTTTTAAAAGGAAAATCAGCCAAGATCGCCAGGGCACTCAATTTGCCATCCATACCGATGCCCACACGCAGATCTTCTTCCAACCCTCTGATCAGGGAGTCGTGTGCCTTGGACAACAACTTCTCGTGCAAAACTGCTGACTCCCCCGAGATGTTGGAGACGCGATCGACCATGATGGCCACCAAGTGATTGATCACACCGAAGTTCAGGAGGAACAGGGTGAAGCAAATCCTCAGAATTATGGAGAGTGTCTTGATGTCATTGGAAAGCGCTCGGAGAAGCATCACGCTCAGCCAAAATGCTATATGATATGATATAAGGCATGGAGAGATCTACCCAGCAATTATATCTGCCACTATCTGTCTACTTATAGTATGCTTCCTATATGTTCCTATCAAGCTGCCCAGGCACGTGACCAAAGATAGTGGAGAAATCTCGAAGAGGGCTATGGCCACCTGCAGCTGAAAAAAAAAGTGAAATGTCCGTTGCACTTGGAAAGTGTCCCACAAATCATCATTCGTCCGATGGTGGAACATTGGGTTGGAGGCATCTCAAGAGCCGTCCATCTTTGGGCAATATGTTGAGAAGGCGTCAATGTTTTATAGATATGATTCAGATAGATACAAGCATGACCGCGAACCTGTCAAGACAAATGCACTATACGAAAAGTGAGCTCTTGGAGGCCTCTTCTCCTGAGACTTGCACCTCTTTATCATGATCGTCATCATCATCATCATCATCAACAACAACAACAACAACAACAGCCACAACCACCACAACAACAACAACAACAGCAGCAGCAGCAGCAACAACAACGACAACGACAACGGCAACGACAACGACACATCTCACCAGCTTCGTCACCTGATTTGGAGCCCAGGCATTGGCAGAAAACGAAACCCGTAGCCCATCCTGACCCAAAAAAACACCAGCGCCATCGCTGCCGCGGTAGCCTGACCTCGGACCAAAAGTCCAGGGTCGCCAACTGCATCACTGTGATCGTGGAGCGCCACACGGACCCTGCGTACCTTGCCATGGGAGGTCGTTCAAGGGGGCAAGGGTTGACACATGGTGTTTCGGCGTTTAAAAGCCAACATCAAGTACATGGAGATGAACAAATGAAGTCAGATAAACTCAAATCAACAATACCTCGATTGGGATGAGTAACATCTATGGCTGTCTGGGGACTTTTGTCACGACTTTTCGCCTCAGAAGCCCAGTAGTTGAGATACCGAGTTGCATCTTGGCTTCCGGCCACCGGGAAATGGCATAAGCATCTTGAGCAACTAGGGAAGTGAGCACTACAGCCATCCTTGTCACCAGATGAGCAATCTGGTTCCCAAGCTCATTCACCGAATACGAACTTACTCAAAGAATTTGTAGATATCCGCTGTATATGCAGAGCTCATTGACTTTGGAAAGTGCAAACACAGGAAAAGCACTTTCCACTATGTCCCAAGCCTTATCGTCTTGTTGAGTGAATTAGTAGACAGCCGTTCGGCCGCAAAAGCATCATAAAGCATCAACATCTCAAGGGCCCAAACCCATTGCTTTAAATGCCAGGATCTGCAAAATAGAGATGTCCTCTCAGCTCAATTCCACCCACTATTGGCCAATTACTTGTTCAGGGTTCTTCACCGGACCCAGCGATGACTGTAGATTCATGTTGGACATGTAAAAATCGATATCCCTAAATCCATTGGTTAATCCTGGTTCATCAGTTACTCATGATCATTGTTAATGGCAGTTGGCAACTTCCCATCACCCCATCATGTCTGCACCCAGTCTCATAAACACAAAGACAGCCGTGATGATGGATAACTGGAGCACATGCTCCACGGCATTGGCCAGTCCTGCACATGCGGAGCTACTTTAAGGATCTCAAAGGTGATTGCAGACTCATTCAAATCCAATCACTCGGGTTTTCATTGGTTTCTTAGCACTTGAAGTGGGGTATGACTGAGATCTTCAATGGTTAACCAGAACGAAGCCACATAACTGGTACTGGTCAGCCACGTTTCACACTGGGACCCGGGTCGTCCTCGTGCGATGACCAGCAGATCACTCTTGGAGTTGTCCAACACCCGGACGATGCGCACGAAGCGAAAGACGCGAATCGTGGAGGCCAGCTGCACTCGCTCTCGGTAGGTGGACGCCGAGGTGGCCACGTCCAGCCACGAAGCAATGACCAAGGAATAGTCCAACAAATTTAAGAGGTCCTGAAGGGTTGAAAAGTCGGAAGTGACGGATTGACAAAAGGGTTGACAACTGAGAATTCTTCACCTAAGCCTCACAACTGACTCGTAACTGACTCATAATCCTCATTCATTGAGGTTCTGGAAGATCAACATCGAAGAAATCTGTGTATCTTTGACCAATCTTGGCTGGCTGAAGTTTCACAGAGGGATCTTAGGTGAGTTCCACTGGGTGGTGTTTTTGATCGCACCTGGTGCAGCCAAGCCTCTTGAAAATAGCCCCAGGACTGTTGATCAAAACGGACCAACAATTCGAAGGTAAAGAATAAGCCTCAGAAAAGACCATGCCTGTGGAAACCCAGCTTCGCACCCTTCTTTTTACCTCTAGACTCTAGAGCAGTATCAATGCTTGTTGCGCAATTGTCCAAAAGACTTGGCACTTTGAACAGTTGAAATCACACATCATGTCTCTCTGGGTCAAATTCAAAGATTGTGTATCCAGCTGCAGGGTTGCCCAATTAACACAACCCTCAATTTTGTGTGACTGTATGGGCATTGGTCCGGCTGGGTTCAATGCGTCCTGGAAAGAAGGAGCCATAAACACGTTCAACATTGGTTTTTTGGCATCCCACTTAAGTCCATGAATTCCATAAACCCACCCGTTCAGAAGATTGTATATAATCCGTTCCAGTCCCGTGTTTCTGCCAATTTTCAGAAGTTGTTCAACGGTTTTTAAATCTAATGTCCAATCATTTTCCCAGCCATAAACATCCATTCAGTTCGGGGGATGTTCCATTGCTATGTTGACGGAGACAGGAAGCAAAAGAAGGCCTCGATCGCCACAAAGCCTAAACGGTCCCATGCCATGATTTCTTTGGCCGAGTCCACTTCGACACCTCAGTGCACGGTGCCAAGAAACCTATGGGATATCCATTGGTTTTCTAATGACATCCCCGGCCCCTTCTACTCGAATGGTCTGCCATGTCCCCAAAAAACGCTTCTGGAAACGCTATGGCCCAAGGACCCACCAGGGTGGTGTTGATGACAACGGCCACCATGATCAAACCTCGGAACTATGACTACCAAACCGTTGGTTGGCAATCATGTGCAGTGGAAACTTGCGAAAGTATGCGTACACTATCATGTATACATTGCGTACTGTTATACAGCGTCTCTCATAAACTCTATGTAAAGGTGCTACCATCATGACTCCCTGGGTCCAAAAAAAACACACTGTGGGAATTTGTGCTTTGTGTAGGAACGTTAGAGAGTTGAGCTTGTCGACGCCTGGAATATCCTAAGTCACCTGGAGGATTGATGCAGCAAAATTGATCAAACTGGTCAAACTGGAGGATTGATGCAACAAAATTGATCAAACTGGAACAGCTTGGTCAACAGTTCAAACCAAAGTGCAGGTACGTTTGCACGACATCATGGATGGGTCTTCGTTGGCCTGCGAATGTCAAAATGACCAATCAAACAAATGACCGTTTGTTATAACGGTTTTCACACACTTGCTCAGAAATGTCTTATCGAATTATTGATGTGGAATGCATCTGACGTGCAAAAACACTCCAGTTAAACCTGACACAAAGAATGAACAGTAATAAATAAATATATATATATAGACGTATAATCACACAGTAGACGTTGATCCTATAAAACAACAGAGTGAAACCAAAACAATTAATTTAAAAACAGAACTCAGTTCCTAGATACCTAGAGGTCGTGCGTTATTCCCTTGCCGGGACGGTAGTCAGGTCAGCCCAGAGGGCATATAACGGCTGTTCAAGTTCCATCGAATTAAGTGCACAACATGTTGTACCTCACCAGAAAACGACAAAAAGCAAAAAGGACCACACCTGGAAAGCGTGTACCTGCCTTGCATGTTGTGAAATGTTTCAAAAGCTTGAGCAGCAGCAAAACAAAATTGTTTCTGGTTGTTCGGTACGGCGGCCAGTACACAGAAGAGCGGAATCACAGGAGTCTCCAGGGACAGCAGGAACGGCGGGACATCATAAAAGGTGAAGAACGGAAAGGCCGACTGTTACACTTTACTTAAACGAATTACCAGATTAAAATGTGTTAATTCAGAAGCCCAGTCTGTCAACATTCACCCTAAGAAGGGTTGCCTCCAATGGCTCCATGGTACCACGTCGGAGCCACCATGGAAATCACACTAGATAAGAATGGATCTTTTAATCGATCCGATGGGAACTGAATCCCCTTCCGGTTCTTGGCTTAGCCGGTTGCCATGTCGGAGGGATGGAATCAAGACCCTAGAAATTCAAATTGAACTGATGCAAACACAGTACGGCGGTTAACAGAAACTGAAGTCAACAGTTCAACTTATCAAGAACAGGTACGTGATCGAGGCGTCCCTCAATCATAT
>Ga0126342_10008048_pt1 | contig 18855 bp, 9 predicted proteins | sample Cyp1metagenome_FD_92528 | JGI IMG/M metagenome (GOLD analysis project Ga0126342, IMG submission 92528) | Coral microbial communities from Lord Howe Island, Old Settlement Bay, Australia - Cyphastrea 1 metagenome | ecosystem: Host-associated > Invertebrates > Cnidaria > Coral ...
TAGCTAGATAGCTAGATAGCTAGATAGCTAGATAGCTAGATAGCTAGATAGCTAGATAGCTAGATAGCTAGATAGCTAGATAGCTAGATAGCTAGCTAGATAGCTAGATAGCTAGATAGCTAGATAGCTAGATAGCTAGATAGCTAGATAGCTAGATAGATAGATAGATAGATAGATAGCGTATAGCTAGATAGATAGCGGATAGCTAGATAGATAGATAGATAGATAGATAGATAGACAGATAGATAGATAGATAGATAGATAGCGGATAGCTAGATAGATAGATAGATAGATAGCTAGATAGATAGATAGATAGCGGATAGCTAGATAGATAGATAGATAGATAGACAGATAGATAGATAGATAGCGGATAGATAGATAGACAGACAGAAAGATAGACAGACAGATAGATAGATAGATAGATAGCGGATAGCTAGCTAGATAGATAGCTAGATAGACAGACAGACAGATAGATAGATAGCGGATAGCTAGATAGATAGATAGATAGATAGACAGACAGATAGATAGATAGATAGATAGCGGATAGCTAGATAGATAGATGGATGGATAGATAGATAGATAGACAGACAGACAGATAGATAGACAGACAGATAGCTAGATAGATAGATAGACAGACAGATAGATAGACAGACAGATAGCTAGATAGATAGATAGACAGACAGATAGACAGACAGCAAGATAGATAGATAGATAGACAGACAGATAGATAGACAGATAGATAGCTAGATAGATAGATAGATAGACAGACAGACATATAGATAGACAAACAGATAGCTAGATAGATAGATAGATAGACAGACAGAAAGATAGACAGACAGATAGATAGATAGACAGACAGATAGACAGACAGATAGATAGACAGACAGATAGATAGATAGATAGACAGACAGATAGATAGACAGATAGATAGATAGGTAGATAGATAGATATTCCAACTGACTCCAACCAACCTTTCCCCTTTCTCCCCTCGTAACGGTGCCACTGTGTTGCTTGGTGAAATCCTCCAAGGTGATGACCACGTGCGCGATGGCGCGGCGGCTCTCGGGGGCTTTCACCCATTCGCCCGGCTCCTGTAGGAAGCTCTGCTCCGGCACCGTGGCCTCTGACGATGGACGATGGCTCGAGATATGCTGTGTATATCTGGTTGAAAAATATGAGTTCGTCAGTTGGGATGATGACATTCCCAACTGAATGGAAAATAAAAGACATGTTCCAAACCACCGACCAGTGTAAATATATAAATATATATGTATATATATAGAGATATGATAAGTATAGATATGTCTGTTTATCTATGATTATGAATATGAACAGAAAATGCTTTTGAATATGATGATATATGATAATTATGGTGATGATGATATATGATGATGATATATCATCATTTTATATCATGATGATGATGATGACGATGATATGGATAGATATGTAATATTATTTTATGTATCAATATTGTTTTAACGTATTATCATCATACATTGTAGTATATGGATCGGTCTGTATATATATATAGGTACCACCATGAAATATTAATATGTCACTTGTACAACTAATACATGTGTATTTTAGTCAATTGATGTACATGTTTCAATCGTGCTTATAACTAAAAACGCACATGCATATAATATGTATATAATGTCAAAATAAAATGTAAACAATATGTATGTAAGATGTGTATTATATGTATATGAAATTTATGAAATTGGTATATAATATGTATAAAATATGTGTGTAGTATGTGTAAATAAATAATGATGTATGCAAATACATTTTTGACGTGATGGCTGATGGAGTGATGATGGCGTTTTACTATGTTATATGATGGTCTCATTTATAACATGCAGGTGCACATATCATCCGCATGGCGGCAAAGTAAATTATCCGTTCAAACCTGCTCAGACTTTGCATATGGATCCCTTCTTGACCATTGACCAAGAACAACAACAATACATATAAATGTTTAATTTTGAGTAGCAGGTTATCACAATTAGATATATTAGTCAAAATTATCACAATTACATGGTCAAATATATTAGTCAACAGCTAATTTTATATTTATTTCTGAGGTGGCATTTTAGTAGCAAAAGTATGACAAGTGGATTTTTTTTTCGGGCATTTGGCACACCAAGGTTTGGCTCTTTAGGGTAGAATAGTGCCCATTCCAATCCTTAGCGGGTTTCCTACCCGCGGGCGAGCAATTGCTGCTTGCCTTGCCACTGGCGGTTTGCACTACAGCTCTCGCTTGGTGTGATCTTCCATTGCTGCGCTCTGCTGGGTTGGCCTCCAGTATCGCCTTTGCAGTTCTGGCCACAAGAACTTTGTCTTGGTGCTCTGCGATTGGTGCAGTCTCTGAGATCCTCAGTGTGATCGGGCTTGCATGAACTTTTTCTTGGTCTTCTGTGCGGTGATCTTTCTCCTCCAGAACGACTACCTCCACGTGGCGCAGGCGCTGGCGCAGACAGCGTGCATTGGCACGCAGGCAGTGGTACCTGTACAAAACAAATCAGGTGAATCTGAGTGTCTCGCAATTGCGTCTGATTTGGTGCACTTTGCAGCGACACCATTCTCGAGACCTTGCATTTCTTGCCAAGATCCAACACGAGATGGCGAATCGTTCGCAACCATGGCACTGCACGTGGTGCAAAAAAGACATCAAGGGCAGTTACTCCAATTGTGGCTTCTGTGGAGCCCATTGGACGGAATGCCAGGCCCAAACACCGAGATCAGCAAAGTCGCCTCGGTCACCAAGGAGTCGGCAGAGGTCTTCACAATGGACTTACGCAGGACCTTGGGGACAAGATGCCGGCGAAGGTTATTATCAGAGCCCATGGGACGGACAAGGAAGTTCAGGCAAATCTCCGAGGCGTTTGCCACGGAAATCTCCTGCTCGAACCCCACATGCTCCAAAGGACACCAAGAAGAAGAAGAATGCAGCTCGAGCTCATCCACCAGCAGAACCAGAGTGGGAATACGCCCAGCAGAAGGACGTGGGGGACAACACAGTAGATCCTCAGCCTTCCAATGCCGTGGAACAACAGCTGAAAGAATTGGCTTCGGCCGTCAAGCAGATGGATCAACCCTTGACACCAGATGTTCAGCGAGCTCTTGCAAACGCTCAGAAGGTAGTGGTGGTCGATCCTACCATTCAGCTACAGAGTGCGGCTGCCAAGTTACGCAATGCTCGAGATCATCTCCTTCAAGCACGCAGAGCTCGGCAAAGCATGCACAATTCTTGGGCCAAATTCATCGCAGAAGCTGTCCAACGGTGGAATCAACACACAGAAGATTTCGAAGCTCGAGACGCAGAGCACGTGAGTGCTATCCAGGAAGCACTGGAGAAGTACCAGAGTGCTCAAGAGACCATGGAGAAGTCCAAAGAAGCTGTGAGTGCGTCAGACATCAGCATTGTCGAGAACGTCGAGCCGACGGACGAGGAGCTCATGGCAGATGTGACTCCCAGCATACAGGACGATCTGCGTGCAATGGTGCAGAGTTTCGACAAGATTCGTGCCAGGCAGGACGAGGCTCTGGAAGGAGCGGCCGCCAAGAAGGCACGCATAGATGCAGGCAACGAAACTGCTGGCGAAAAACCATCTTTTGGTGCGCGCAGTTTGCAGCCTTTTGGAGGGGGGGGCAAGTAGACTTCAAAGAGGCTTGCCTTCCCCAAGGGATCTCCACAGCAGTTTGCTCTGCTCAGTGGACACACAGTGGTTTAGAGGAAGTGAACTTCACCAGCCCGTGGGCTGCCATTGAACGTGCCGCTGATCAGTGCCTTGATGTCTTTGGCCTCAAGGAGTGTTCCCGACTGTTGGAAGGGTCCAATGGTCTTTTTACTGATTTGCGCGCTTCAAGTTCGGCATCTCACTCTATTTCCAAAAAGGTGACGTTTACAAATCAGATTGAATTGCTCTATGGAAGCGAAGATGGAGTTTTGTCATCGATTTTCATGACACAAGACAGCTTGCGAGAATGGGAAGAGAAGCCTTGGACACTTCATGCTGATCCTTTGATCTCTGTCGTGGAACCGCTGTCACCCGTGGCCGTGTTGATCCCGACAGGAGGCATGCGCACAGATGTGGTCTTTGGCGCTCCCTCTCAATCAGAACATGCAGCAGGTTTCTGTGCCCAACAGAACGCCTCGTCAACCACTCCAGAGGCAGCCGCTGCATATCAACCATCCGATTTAGCTCGATTTGACATGGACCAGACATGGCTTTTGCAGTTGCGTATTGCATGGCGCGAGTTTGCGGCTGAAGCACATCAAGGTGAAGGGCGGACATTGCCAGTTGTAAGCTGGTATCTTCACCATCAAGATGAGACGCACTGCCGTCAGCCAAGATCTCTCGAGTTGGATCGAATGGATCATCTTTGGCTTGCAGATCTACGAGAGTTATGGGCAGATCATATTCATGATGGAGAAGCCCTGCACATCACATATGTACAGCCGCTACCTCCACGTGACGATGCTCAACCCTTTGCACCACATGTCATCTTGACACAAGGTCTTGTACCTGATCGTATTGGAGTTGTCATGACTGTAAGATTCATTCAAGATCATCATGTACACTTGTTGCAAGAGGCTGTTTCATCACCTCGCTGGATGTGTGGACGTAGAGCGGTCGACTTGCTTCACGTCAATCAACTCATTCAAGATAGACGATGGGTAGCACGATCTGGCATTCTGTGGTTTGACGAGCATGAACTGGAAGAAATTGCCGAAGGATTGAGTATCAACATTGACATCCGCGTGCCCACTCCGGATTTTGATGAAACCTCCTTCGCAGCATGGACTAGGGGAAATTTTCCTCCTGATCAGCCGCTCTTTGATCTTCCCCAAGCGGTGCAACAACATGAAGCATTTCAGGATGACGCTTCCGAGGCTGATAGCTCACCAGATGACGCATCACACTCTGGAGTTGACTGGCGCTTCACGCATGTTTATCGAACGAGGCATCGTGTATATCATGGCCATTTACCATGGGACAATGCCTTCGAATTTCAAGGTCGGGTTTCGCACCTCACCGGTGTGGCAGAGGATGACATTGCCTACTGCCATCATGTAGAACATCGGCCATCAGACCTAGAGGCAGCTCATACTGAAGTCCTTCTTATGCAGTCGGTAGCTGATCTAGCCATTGGCTCAGTGCATCGGCTGGTTTTGGTTGACATTGAGTTTCATGAACATTGGCCAGCCACGGACATTTCCACATCACGGCGCTGCTTGTCGTTGCCCCACTTGTCACAGAGACGTACTTTGATGCGCCTGCTGGGTCTTGACATTTATTGTGAGCGCCAACGTACCAAGTGTTTGATGTGGCTGAATCACAAGTTGATACCTGTGCAACAATATCGGAGCTTCCACCTAGAACATGGTGATTACCTACGAGTGGCTATTCCACCATTGACCACAGCAGAACCAAAGGTATCCACTCGAACTTGTGTCAGTATGTCGCGCCAGCGTCGACATCGAAATCGACCTCGTGCAGTTCACCTTCGTCGTCAACCACATCATGAAGTTGGCATGACTGATGTTGATGAACTCGACCTTGGACTGCATGACGACATGACAGCCATGATTCAATTTGACACTGGAGTGTTGACCACATTCCCACAGCCAGTCAATGCTTTGTTAGCATCTGAGACTGCTGAGTTAGTCCAGGCCACTGGGATTTCTTCCAAGTGCAATGAGCCCATGGACAAACTTGATGATGATACACCAGAACGTGTACAAGAAGCTCGGTTTCAGGCTCTCCAAGCTGATCCCTTGCAAGCACAGTTAGCTAGACAGCCACCATTTGTGACTGAACTTTTTCAGATTGTCTTGCAGCGTATGCAGCCAGCAGGCCTTGTGCATGAGAATGCCATCTTTGTTGAAACGTGGTTCAGTGATCATGAACGCAGACCACACAGCGGTTTGGGTCGCGTGGTTCGTCTTGAAGCTGACTTCCGCACTTGGTATACAGCTATTGTTATGGCATGGGAAGATCACATTGATCCCTTTCATGATCTTGCTTGCTACATTGCCAACCCTCAACCCAATGGTGGTGATCCTGACGTGCTGTTGCACATTGTCCTGGTGCAGAACGCGCGACCACATATGGTCTCAACTTTGGTGGCTGTTTCCAACCCAGAGGAAGATCCATGGCATCCACGGCTCCTTTGCTTGATGCTGACACGTACCCATCTTCATCATGATCTTCTTGAATTGGTTGATGTTGATCGTCGTTGTGGTGATGGCATCCCAAGTATATTATGTCGAATTTGGTGGCACGATCAAGAGATTACTCCAACATGGGTGACACCGATACCCCACGGAGCGACTATGCTTTTCTCCATTCAGCCGGAAGGCCCTGGGATAGCTTCTGCGCCAGAGGTAGAGGATGAAGACACCTCTTCCACACTGCAAACGCTGACTACAAAGCGGATTGTTCAGCTTGAACATGTGGTAGCTCCACCTGCTGATCCAGTTTGGGTCAAGGTAGACTGTGCGAAGGTTCTCTTCTTGCGGCGACAGTTGCTGGAATGGCCCCAGGTTCAGCCCACCTATGAGTGGAGTGATGTGGCATGGCGCGCAGCTACTCTCCAAGCGCTTCAGTCACTGAAGACGTGGACTCATGAGCATCCACTTGGCTTTACCTTTTTCACCGACGGTTCAGCCAGTCGGCAGTCGCCCACGGCCACGGCTGCAGCCGTTTTGATTGTTGCCACAGTTGACGGTGACCGTTGGGGCGGCTATGTGACAGCAGGAAGCCTTGGAGAGCCAACTGCTCCTCGTGCTGAAGCCACCGCCCTGATGCTAGCTATACGTTGGTGCTGTCAGCTTCAAGTCCAACAAGGGTTCTCCAGCACATGGGTTGAATTTGCGTTTGATTGTCAAACAGTTGCTGGTGTTGCACAAGGTCAGCTTGGAAGCCAACACAACTCAGATCTGCTTGTTCCAGTGCGTGCACTTCTTCACTGGCTTGAACTTTTCAATTCAGTTCCTTTCACCTGGACTCATCTGCGAGGCCATACAGGTCATCCCTGGAACGAGGCAGCGGACACACTTTGTCATCATGCCCGTCTTTCTGGAGCAACAGTTGCGGATATGTCCATGTTTCAACAACAATGTGGATTTGATGACCGAGACTTTACTCCGGTACAATGGCTATGGCTTTTGGAACAATCAGTCCGTGGCGATGTTACGGCACCACCTTTGAAAGATTTGCAGTGGCACTTCAACATTGCTCAACCTCTTAGTTCACAGCCTGATGTCACGCAACAGCCAATCTCTCGACGTCGAGATGTTCAGCCAGACGGACCACGGCATGCCAAGCTCATCAAGCTGCAATTTGCAACGGCCAATGTCCTGACACTCTTTCCAGGACAGAGCTATGCTTCACAATACATGAGTGCTCGTGCGGAAAGTCTGAATCAACAATTTCATGATTGTGGCTTTCACTTTGTTGGCTTGCAAGAGACTCGAAGTCGGCAAGAAGGTCACATTCGACTACCGCACTATCATGTGCTTTCGGCCCCAACAACCAAACGTGGCGTTGGCGGTGTTCAACTTTGGATTCACCACAAGATTGCGTTCCAAGACATCGTTCTCCAAGTTGAGACTCATCATCTTCACATTCTTCATGCGACTGCCCAAAGACTTGTGGTTCGTTTCCAATGTCAAGGGATGCGGCTCCTGTTGGTCGTTCTACATGCGCCAGTTGATCAGGATGAAGAACATTTACAATCCTTTTGGAGAGCAACCACTCACGCCATTCCAAAACGATACCGTTCTTGGAGCTTATTCGTTTTGGCGGATGCCAACAGCAGACTTGGTTCGGTGCAATCTGATGCTGTTGGTGATTGGCAATCCGAAGAGGAGAACATCAAAGGGCAGCACTTCCATCAGTGGTTGTTGGAACACTCCTTATTTGTTCCCCAGACTCTATCCACTTGCCACATCGGACCAAGTGCCACCTGGACCCACGCAACTGGGACCACCGCAAGACTCGACTATATTGCTTGCCCACAAGAACTTGGTGACGCAGGCATTGAAACCTGGGTAGAGGAGCGTATTGACCTCTCCCTACAACGGGAAGATCATGCCTGTGTATGTGCACAAATCCCAGTTGTTTTTCATGCAAGCTCTCCGCCGCAGAGAACACAACGCAGTCCTCTAGCTGATGACTTTGTGCCTCCCAGCTGGAACACGGATGTGCACACACATGCTGCAGCCTTGCAAACTTGGCTGAGTCAAAGGCAACATCCACAAGTTGTCAAGAGGAAACAACACCTGACCTCTGACACATTTCAGTTAATTCAGGCCAAACGCTATCATCGGCAGAGCCTTGCTCGTCTGCGTCGACACCGACGACATGCGATGCTGCGTCAGATCTTTCTCAGCTGGAAGGAGCAACAGGCGCCTCACGATGATTTTGGACCATGGCTTCGTGCATGTGATCTTCAAGAAGCTCGTCATCTCGGTGCCTTTCAGGACCTAGCGGTCCGTGTGGTTGCTGCAGTCCGACAAGACGACTGCGCCTTCTACGAGGAGTTAGCCCAGCATGCAGGGAGCGAGTCACAGAAGAGTGCAAGGCATTTGTGGCAAGCCATTCGTTTTGCATTGCCAAAATGGAGGGCCAAGCAACGGTCAAATTTGAGGTGCGCCGGACCAACGGTCCCGGAGAAAGCGGCGCACTACAATCAACTTGAAGCTGGTGAACTTGTGCCTTTTGATTTGCTGTTGAGGAAGTGTTGGACTTCACAGTTTGAAGCCATGTCTGAAGCGCCTCTACAGATCCCGCTGCAAGAGCTTCCTACCCGGGCTTCGGTTGAACATTTGTGTGCCAAACAGAATGTTGCCAAGGCCTCTGGACTTGATACAGTTTCTCCACGTCTTGTACGAGAACATGGCATTACCTTGGCCCCAGCTCTTACAGCGCTGTTCTTGAAGATCTGGACCACTGGAGCTGAGCCGTGGCAATGGAAGGGTGGTTTGATTCATACAATTGGGAAGAAGCACAAGAGCCCTCACATAGAGGACATGCGCGGCATCGCCTTGCTCGATGTGACAGGCAAATTGTCCCATGCTCTTCTTCGAGCTCAAATGATTCCAGCACTTCAACGTGTTAGAGCACCCCTTCAATTGGGTGGCTTCGCCAAGCAGACCACGACCTTCGCGACCCACTATTTGAGGGCATTTGAGCAACTTGCATCCACCCAACGAATGTCTTCTTGTGTGATATTTTTGGATATTAAAAGTGCCTTTCATTCACTGGTTCGCGAGATCATTTTTGACATCAACCTTCCTTTACCACCTCGATTGGCGGAAGTCTTGCACGCGGCGGGGTGTGACCCAGAGGTTGTGACTCGTCGGTGTCAAAGTGATCGTTTTAGTGGCCACTTGTCGCCGGTGTTGGTCAGATTATTGAGCGATGCACACACTCACACGTGGTACACATTGGCATCCTCTGATGAAATTCATCACACTCATCGAGGAAGTCGGCCAGGTTCACCTTTAGCCGATGCAGCCTACAATGCTCTGATGACAGCAGTCATCTCTGACTTGCAACTGGCGCTTGATACTCATCCGCCCTTGCAGAAAGCACATGCGCAATTTGGCCTTTCCCCATCCATTGTGGCCTGGATTGATGATTTGGCGCTTCCCCTGGTATTCCAGAGTGCCAATGACGTCAGGCCAGTGACCTCTGACGTGATGCATCTCGTTGAGAAAGTATGCAGATCATTTGGCTTGAGTCTCAACATGAAGCGTGGCAAGACAGAGGCAGTGGTTGCTTTTCGGGGAGACACTGCACCTGCTCAACGACGTGAATGCTTTGGGGAATGCCAAGGAGTTTTGTGTGCATCTTTGCCTTGCGGTGTTTTGAGGTGTGTTCCAAGATATGAACATTTGGGAACCCTTTTTACTGCTGAAGGCGCCATTGAAGCTGAAGTTGCCCATCGCCTCTCGAAAGCAACTCATGCATTTCATCAAGTCCGACGATCGATTTTGACCAACCGACACATCACCATCACAACGCGGTTGAAATTATTTGAAGGGCTCATCATTCCAGTCCTACTTCATGGAGCCGGTAATTGGCCTTTGCTTTCCAGTCGCACGTTGCAGAAATTGAACGGGGCATATTTCAAATGGATCCGGACGATTGTGCGGAACGGCTTCTGGGCTCCAGATATGCTTTCAGATCAGCATCTACTCATGCATTGGCGTTTGCCATCGATATCACTTCGTTTGGCCAAGATGAGACTTCTTTATGCATTTCACTTGGTGCAAGACTGTCCATCACTCATTGTTGATGTGGTGACTGCAGCCTCCACGCATGCTTTGTCCTGGATTCCGGCACTTCGACATGCTTTGTCGTGGCTCGCAGGCATGGATTCGACTATCTCCTTGGATGATCCCAAACATGTTGGTGTTGAAGACATTTTTGCATGGCTGACGACCAATCGAGTTTCTGGTCCTAAACTTGTTCGTCGACTATTTCATCGTGCTCTTCAACAAGGGCACATGGTTCATCGAGTTGTTCAAGCACACTGGAGGCTGCAACATTGCTTCAAGCAGTCGGATCCGGTTCATGGACGAGCTCCAGGAGATGTACTTGCACATGAATGTCGACTCTGTGCCAAACAGTTTGGTACCCTGAATCAGCTTCAAGTTCATCTCTGGATCGCACATGAAGTTCTCTCTCCTGAACGACAAATGATGCGATCCACGACTTGTGATGCATGTCACAGATGTTTTTGGACTTCTCAGCGTCTTCAACAGCATCTTCGTTTCAGTCGTCAGCGTAAGAACGGTTGTTACGAGCAATTGACATGGAGGCGATTTCCAGCCATGACTGCGCCAGCGATTGATGAACTACCAGCAGAAGCCCGTTTTCACCGGCAACCAGTGATGGTAGTTGACACAGCTCCGACACAAGCCGAAGTTGACATCACTTCTCGTGCAGATGCTGATCGTGTCCTTCAACAATGTTGGGAGGCAGAAGGGCTGCCTGAGGAAATTGATTTGCCCTTCCGAGACCGCATGTTTGCAGAGTTTGATGCTGTGCTTCATGCTTGGCAGCAACCCAGCGGGGATATGGTCGAACAGATCTTTTTCGATTTGGTTCATTTGGCAGATGGTGCACAGTTTGCCGATGATCAAGGAGTTGTTGGAGAATGGGTCTTCTGTTTGTGGATCCTGGACTTTTTCAGGTGCTCGCGCTTTCCTGGCTTGAAGGCAGAAGGTTTTCAACGTTTGGACAGTGCTTTGCAGCAGTTCTTGGTGGACTCCCACATCGGACGATTGGTTAGCTGGCAACGTCGCATGGACTTGGCGTACCAACCGCTGGAGTTCGACAGCCCTCAGATGCCTTTGCACAAGGCGCTGGAACCAATTGTAGACCCGTGTAACATGCAGATTCATTTTCTTGCCAATGTTTTTGAAGGTGATCTCATGTTTCCACCCTCCGGTAAAGTGCCTTTATGTAGGGTTAATGATCGCACAGTTATCGTTATCCTGCATTTGTTCAGCGGAAGACACCGAATTGGTGACTGCCACTGGTGGGTTCGAGCCATCGCAGACAAGATCCTCCCTGAGTATCCGGTTTTGCTGATCTCTGTTGACACCGCCATTGACACGACCTTCGGCGATTTGTCCAACGGGAGCAACTACGAGTTGATCCTGGGCATGGCCCGAAAAGGCGCAGTTGCTGGGTCTCTCACTGGGCCCCCCTGCGAGACGTTTTCGGCAGCCAGAAACCTACAGCTTGATCACCAGCGAGGTCCTCGTCCGCTTAGGACGGCTTTGACTCCGTGGTGTTTGCAAGAACGCACGTGCCGTGAGCTTCAACAATGCGACACTGGCACTGAACTCCTGATGAACTCGCTCCTGCTGGAAACTACAATCGTTTGTGAAGGAGGTGGCACCATTATGGAACACCCTGCGGAGCCGAATGACGAAGACAAGGTCTCCGTTTGGCGCCTGGTGTGTCATGAGCAATGGTGCATGAAGCTTCCACAAGCGTGCCAACACAGGATCGAGCAATGGCTCTTCGGTGCCCGTGGCATTAAGCCCACCAACCTGCGAGCCATCAACCTGGGAGAGCCGTGCATTGTTGGCCGCGTCTTGCTTTCTGGTGCTGAAATGTGGCGCGTGAAACCGTCACAAGGCCTTAAAGGCAAAGATGCTGCCGGACAGTATCGTACCGCCCAGGCAAGGGAGTATCCCAGCGCATTGTGTCGCAGCATGGTCGTAGCCATTCTGAGCGGGTTGCGTGAACGCATCCACAAAGATGGTGTGCGGGATGCTGCGTTGCTTTCAGACAGTGAAACGCGCTGGCTGGAGCATATGCGTAGGCAATCAGAAGTCCTCGCTCGTTCAAGTTTCTTACCAGACTATCAGCGAGCTTGAGGCATCAGTGAGGAATTCACCTTTTGCTGGACCGCGCGAGACTTCCTCTTAGCGGCGGAATGGAAAAAAATTGGCACACCAAAAAAGTCCGAAAAAACCAGGCGTTTCACCGGATCAAGCCATCCATCATCTCAAAGAATCACCAGAAAACTGGGGGAATTTCTGGCAAAAAAAAAGGGAGACCCTCCAAAATCATCTATTTAATCTATTTGTTTCTTGTTTTAATATGTTTTAATTGGACAACATGGTAAAAATTGGTAAAATCCATGGCCCAACCAGCCCACAGACCATCACTGGCCCATGCATGCAGGTGGCATTGGAAACAGGGATGATGCTGGTACCATAGACCTTCGGAGAAAATCACGCCACGTTGAACCCCGATGCTTGTTCATGGTATGATAGTTGTATGACATATGTGCTTGCCACAAACCTGACACGGATGAATTTGAATCTCCCATGGTGACCTCACAAACACCCGTCGCACAAAAGAACGGCTTGATTTCTCTTGACAGGTATTCCAGTCTAGTCATATATGTGCGAACTCTTCTCTCGCACGAGGCTTCAAGCTGATGACCACATTATTCCCTAGCTAGCCTTCAGCTCAGTGAAACAAAGCAAACATGCAGCGTAATCAGTCAGTTTCAATCTCAAAAAACCTGAAATTCAGCTACTCGTTGCGCGGAACCCCAGCAATATCATGTCCAATTAAAAAACATCATCCAAACCCAATGGGCATGGTTCCATGATAGTTATTTGAGCTCCCAACGGGATTGTCTCTTTGTCCATTCTTTATCAAAACAAACCCCAAGCAAGCCTCCACAAACCCCAGTTGAGTACTGTTGAGTACTGGATATGTTCATTTGGGGAGATGCATAGGAAGCCCCCACGTTTGAATCAATCTCAGAGATCAGGATTATTCTTTCAATTTTCCCACGGGTAACCGGCCTTCATGACAGGGACATCTTGGACCAAGACAATCTAGACTTCAATCATTCCATGCTCCCACTGAACTATATAAATGCCTACAGTGTTACAGCTGGTGGGTAACTGGGTGAGTTCCAACCAGAACTGGGATGTGGGTTGTGATTTGACACAGTTGCCAAGTGGCAGCATTTTGCTACTTTCAGTTGGATCATCCAATCAAACCTTGCCCCAGTTCCCAACATCTCCCCAAGGTGTCCCCATTATTTGCAAGATTTGCCCAACAATCCTCCAACATTTTGAAGATTTCCCCAACATGTCCCCAAATTTTCCCCAACTGTTTCGTAAAAAAATCGGCCATCCCAGGCACATACCAATAGTCGCCAGCTTCATGTCGTCCATGATCTTCCTCCTCTGCCATGTACATGCGTGTGACCACGCCAGGGCTAGGTTTCGACAGGCTACTGGGTTTGAAGAGAGGCACTCGGATCAGAGGTGCATAGTAGTGCTCCTTAGACGCTTAGACATGCGGCTGGGAGGTGCAAGGGCATCAAGATTTAAACATCATAGAATTTAGCCTAAAAATACGTTGACATCATAGGGGAGTCAGGTGTTAGACCCTCAAAGATATGTTCTCCTCTTTCACTTTAAAAGAGATGTAATCTGACACCTCATTTCAGTGAAATTGTTGGAAGTAAAAGGGCCCCGGCGCATCTGACGCAATGGTGCAAAAATTAGGGGCCACTTTGTAAGCACAACAAATTGGGTTGATTGTAAAAAACGGGCTTGATGTGATACATTATGCAAAAATTGGTTCATATTTTTGTCTGATTGCATTTTGATATCAGAAAATCACAAGGTCAAATGCAAACCGTAGACTCTGATGGATGTTACTGGCTCTTGCTCAACATTGTTAGGCTGGATTCTGGATGCTGCATCTGCTCAGCTTGCGCAGAAAGCCGGAGGTCCAAACAAAATAAATATATAACGTTTAACCCGCCAAAAAAAAGGTCAATTATTAAATATCATAAACACATGCCATCAAACTTCAAGATTTTGGCCCTCAGCCGCCACAATCTCTGCAGTAGTGTGTTTGCAGCCACATGTATGGCCGTCTTCGCTCAAAGAAGGTATTTATTTCATAGAAGGATCATTTGGATTCATGTTTCTTGTATGAACAGGGGAAGGCGCATAGATTTGAATACCCGCATATACCCACAAAAATGTGGAGAGCTACTATGAACCAATTTCAACCCTTATCAGCTTGAGAAAAACACAATGTCAAGTCCACCCTATATCATGTGCTAACTCTTCCAGATGAGGGATAGATAAACCCACCAGAAACCCAAGATAAACCCGTCCGAGTTTATCTACAGACCAAGCTGAGGATCAATGGTGGATGGTGCGTCACCGACTTCCCACTCCCTTGGCAAATACCCCAGCTCAACCTCTTCGAAGACATCCTCAGGGAAGATCGCTTTGTCATGGCGGACTGGCTGGGAAGCGCGCTTAAAAGCCCACACTTGATATAAATGGAGTGGCCGGATAGCCTTGGAAAATCTATGGTTATGTGCAGTTTCAAAAGAAATAATAACTTTCAAGTGCAGCTGGCCCCCTCCGGATCTCTGAGTCCTCGAGCAAGCCATGGACTGGAAGCAGAAACGCTGCTTTCAGCGAAATCTCATTCCATGCTGCGCTGTGCTCCTGGCACCGCAGATGCATTTAAAGATATTTAAAGTAAAGATCAACACTCCCATGTAGATAGTTGTGTTTTTTCCACACCTGCCAGGTGAGGGTCTCTAGATTTCAACCAAGGTATAACTGCATAACTCCTTGCCCACCGCCCTTGCTCACCTTCCTCGCCATCACCTTCTTCACCTTCACCTCCTTCCTGAATGGATCCGAGCCATGCGAGCCCTAGATGCTGTGGAATCCGCCTGGAATGTCAGATGGAATGTCAGGAAGAATGCCGGATAAAATGTTGTAATGTCAGACAGAATGCCGGACTGAATGCCAAAAAGAATGTCAGAATGTATGCCAGAAAGAATGTCAAGAATATATGCCAAATAGAATGCCAGAAAGAATATCAGAATATATGTCAGAAACTATGTCAGAATAGTGTTTCAGGGTGCGGATCACTCGAAGAAAGTAATTCAACATGCGGAACCCTCTGGTAGACTCACATAGTTACTGACAAATTACCATTCATAGTTGGTTTACCTGTTAAACATTGTGATTTTCCATAGCTTTGTAAGTTTACCAGAAAGTAGATGATCTTTACCTCATAGTTTCCAGGCTTCCGACACTTTGGCTGGGGATATATGGGCTCTGGTTGTCCGAACCGCTCTTTGGGGTTGCTGGGAATCAACCAATGAGTGCCTGGTGGGCCTCGGGTCGGTGGCTTGGAATCACGGGATGCCCTGATGAAAGGCACTAAACAATGGGGAATTTCTACGAATCAAAACCAAACGATGGGGCAATGTGGGGGATTTCTATCAGCCAAACCAATTAAACTAATTAAACCAAGCCAAACCACCATTTACACTCATTGGTTAACATATGTTAACATAAACTTTCATAAAGTTTGCGGATCAAAAGCACTTGCAGCATCTTGTCACCAGTTACCAGTCACAGATGGGATCCTTGCTGAGAAAATTGCTGAGCACATCCCAGTGGATTGCAACCCCTCTGGGGGACTTATGTCATTCTCATAAGCCTTAAATCAATGGCAAGAAAGGAAAACGCACGGATATAGCACGATATACCGATACCCCTCTGGTAAACTAAGATAGCTACAGAAAATCACCATATTAATAGCAAAATCAACTATATATTTACAAATGAGCCATTTTCAATAGCTATTGTTTAACATTATCAGAAGGTTTCTTGGAACGTCTACGTGGCCCAACATAGCTATGAAAAAGCAACGATTTAGCGAACTGGGCATTCTGCCCAGTGTCAGGCTCCTGCTTCACACCGATTCGATGAGTGCCAAACTCCAGGCAGGCTGAAGACCAGTTGGCACCATGCCGAAAAACCTGTGGCAAGGGATGCGTATAAAAGAAGGGCCTAGTCCCAGCTTATCTGCAATCGAAAATTATTGAAAATGATTGAAATATCATATATTAATACATATGTGAAAATTATGATTGAACATTATATTCTAATATATCATATATGCCTAGACCCTTCAAGAAAATGATATGGTACTTGGACCATCTCCAATGCCGGGCGATATGCCTGTGGCTCATCGCCACCATAGTGCTGGATCCGAGCGCTGCACTGGTCATTTTCCAGTTTGTAGCTCAGGGAACCTCAGCCACGGTCGAGGCCTCTGATGATTTGAATGACGATGTTCACACCAAGGGACCCCAATTCAGACATCACTAAACCAGCCATTCGCGGTGGGTGGTATGTACTATTATATTACTATTATAAGGAGGGATTCAGTTTAGAAACGATGGTCCGTTCCCATCTTCCCATCAAATGGCCCTGGGGCTTGCAAATATGTTAACCATCCAATGAGACGCGTTGTAGCTGTCCCAGTTGATCCCAGTTGCCTGTCTCAGACATCAAATTTTTTATGGGGCACCCCCCCAAAACCAACAAAAATAGCAGCGTCATTCATCAAACTCGATGAAACACAGCTGCAAAATCTTGCCTTTGTTTCATTGGATTGGTTCAAGGGAAAGTTTATAGGAACACCCTATATTTCACGGTAAAATCCAACGGTTTCCGGTAGATTTCCCATGAACCAATCCATTGATTCTTGCAAATGAAGGTAGCATTCATAAGAACTCCAAATCATGCGGGCCTGCTTGAAGCGGTTGGCGGGGCAAAAGTAGAGCCGTGGTAATCTGACCACAGAGACGTCGCGCGCCACCCGCTGGGTGGGCGGAGCCAATAGGGTGTCCTCGAAACGAACCAAGAGAACGGTGAAATAAATCACCTTGGTGAAAGCCAGGGCATCGATGGGCTTCCAACATGCTGAATTTCACGGCCCCAAATAGCAAATGCCCATGGTAGTCCTGGCTTATTATTGGATCTAGACATATTCTAGACGCATCTACAGGGGGCTCAAAGAAGAGAAATTCTTCTCACTTCTCACGGGGACAAATGTCTTTGTTTTTTTCAGGATTTATTTAGGACTCTTGCATAGCAAAGTCACAACACCTGACTCAATAAATTCCAAACCCATAGCCCCGCTGGCCTTACGCTCGCTATGTGCTGTCAATTCCAAGCATCCCAAACTTCTGAATGCTCCCTCGACATCACTGGCAAATATGGAAATGCATACGTCTCTAGCAATGAGCCCCAAGAAAACCCTGCTGGAATGAATTGGATCTCTTGATGTAGTGGTCCCATTGAGGGAGTGTTTTTTTTTACGGAATAGGATTAGAAGTGGAATCGCTGAAGAAAAATATCCATTGTGGGCCTATGATGTTGGCGTCTTGGGGCCAGGTGGCAAAGAAGAGGATCCCGACCGCAAAGGGCACGATGCTCCGGATATCTTTGCTCATGGCGCGACTCCGTCAGCTCCCCGCTGGAATGAATGATGGTGATGTATGGTGACGATTCTCCGCTAAGACTTTCAGTAAGCAACGAGTTTTCAAGTCTTAGACCACGTGCTTTGTTGTTTATTTACTGCCCGCAGGAAAAGGCTTAGAAGATCTGATGGCCTTGAATAAATCTTGCTGGCCGCTTTGGCGCATCGAGATGGACGCATTGATTTCCTGGATAGTTCCTCTTGAGAGGCCGCTGTCAAATCCTATGGGGCCCCAAGCTGCAAGTTCCATCGCTCAAAGAACATCTTCCAAAACCTGTGTGTATTGTGATTCCATAATTTGCTTCCTCTTTTTCAGGGTAAATCAGCGGCGGCCGCAGAGTGGAGTACAAACGTTATGAGGGCTTCAGCCAGCCATTGGATGTATCCCATGATCATGGATATGTACACTGGACAAATGGCAGGCTGTTGAAACGCGTTTCTGCAGTAAAAATCAGCAAAAAAACATGTTGAGCTGGTGTCATATTCTCTATGTCTGGCTAAATATGGAGCAAGCGGGCAAGTCTATAATCATGGTCTGTCACATGAATGAATCTACCTACCCCAACACACACACACATATATATATATATATATTATATAGAACGCAAATTAATTACTAACAACCACCAGCCAATTGTAGTTGAGATATATGCGGTATACTCTGTGGCCATGTGACCTGCCGTTACTGGCTGGGCGATGATGGGCCCACTGGGCCCTCAGGCAAAATCCAAATGCAACGCTTGCCTCAGCACTGAAAAGAAGTACGAGAACTACGAAGAGGAACAAGTGGTATCAAGTGGTTAATAATTGTTAAACATGGTTGACCATGGTCAATAAAAATGATTATGTAATTTATATATATATATATATGGGTAAGAAAAATATGTAAGCAATGGTGATTAATTGTGACTGATGGAATACCATCCATAATCCATGTAATCAAACATGGTTTAAGTTGGAAAACAACCCTTTTAAA
>Ga0126342_10008049_pt1 | contig 18854 bp, 21 predicted proteins | sample Cyp1metagenome_FD_92528 | JGI IMG/M metagenome (GOLD analysis project Ga0126342, IMG submission 92528) | Coral microbial communities from Lord Howe Island, Old Settlement Bay, Australia - Cyphastrea 1 metagenome | ecosystem: Host-associated > Invertebrates > Cnidaria > Coral ...
AAGCACCTTTCGGTCCATCAGTGGATTCGCTCTGCCATCCCTGATTCACAACAACCAATCTCTCCTATAGGTTTCCTATTTTTGAAACTTCCGCCACCGCCTTGTGCGGTACTACTGGTAGTATGAAGTAGTACTGGGAAGTATATACTTTGTGCAAGCTTTGTGGCACGTAGTACTGGGAAGTACTTTGTGCAAGCTTTGTAGTACGAAGTAGTACTGGGAAGTGCTTTGTGCAAGCTTTGTAGCGTGAAGTAGTACTGCGAGTACTTTGTGCAAGCTTTGTAGTACCAAGTAGTACTGGGAAGCACTTTGCGCAAGCTTTGTAGTACGAAGTTGTACTGGGAAGTACTTTGTGCAAGCAGTGTAGTAGGAAGTACTACTCGGAAATACTTTGTGCAGGTTTTGTCGTACAGGAAGGACTTTGTGCAAGTCCTGTAGTCCACAGGATGAATTTTGTTCGCAAGGTACGAAAATGTCAAAAGAAAGAGATGTGAGAATGAAAAACGGCCTCAAGACAAAGGAGATGTGAAGACAGAAGGTGTCAAAGAAAACAATTTTAACAGAAAGAGGTCTCAAATAAAAGTGCGCAACAACAGGAAACAAGAAAAATGGTGCCAAGCGAAAACCGTGTCAAGAGAATGAGATGTGGAGAGAAGAGAATGTCAACAGAAGAAGGTCTCAAGAAAAAGAGATGCCCAAAGATAAGGATACCAAGAGAAAGAGACGTCAACGGAAAGCGGCTGAAACGACATCAGTTTCAAGAGACAGTGATGACATCAGAAAAAGCTTGTCAGGAGAGAAGTGTGTGCCAAGTCTGTGGCTTCAGAGCTGTCGACGAGAAGGGCTGTCAAGATTCAGAAATGTCAGGAGCAAGCCGGATCAAGAGAAAGTGGCAGCATCAGACAAAGATATCGAGAGCAAGAAATGTCAAGGACACAGACTTCCAAGAGATCACGGGGGCGTTCCTATAGGCTCTCCGAGCCTCCCTTGTCTTTATAGGTTCTTCCCTCTCTCGAAACTTCCGTCACCCGGCTTGCCCGGGCGCTACTTGTAAGGTCAAGTTGCATGGGACTCATGTGGTATGGTCATCCGTACCATGCCATGGGAATGTTCAAAATTGGTTTTAAAAAAACACTATGGATTGATGACCATCCCCCAATGTGAGCACGTCACCCAAGTTTGGCACATATACAATGTTTCTCATTAAATGACATTTAACCTTACAACACTGAAACAAAGCCAGTGGTGTTTTAAACATATCAGAATTTTGCGAGGGAAAAAAAGTGACTGAGTGGACACCAATAAGTCCTAAGATGGGGGACCAAGCGAGGCACCAATGGCTTCCCAAAGTCAGGAAACCCCCAAGGCCCGGATCCGCCCAAAACCTCCATCCACACCTGAAGGAAGGAGTCTGCCAAGGTCGCCATAGCCTACCTGGCCATATCAATTTGATTCAATTTGGACCATGTCCAAGGCCGGAAACCGGCCAAAATTTGAAGTTTTGGGAGATTGAATCTAGTGCAGGATTTCTATATTATAGGCACATCACAGTGGCTGATCCTTTCAAACTATTAAATTGTCATCCCTGACATTTGGGCATGCTGTCAGAAGGGCTGGCGATGTCTGGTTCAACTTGGACATTTACCATACGCCTCGTCTGTACTGGCTAACATCCCGATTTATTTTCGGCATCCCCACTTGTTGGTCAATATCTCCCCACACATGCTCCAACCCTGACCAAGGTTCCACAGGAGAACTTCGTTGAAAGCCGCATTGGGGACCCTAAACAGCTGAACCAACGGACCCATTAAAATGGTCATGTCTAGTAGTTTCTATATATATATACATATAATTAAATATCATATATCCTATTCTAAGGGTAAGCAGTTTTTACCTATACATTCTGATATTCAGGAATACTCCTGCTTCACTCCTGCACCAACCTGCAGGGCCGTGGCAGCGCACCACCTTCGCGACCCTGGGTCCCGACACACGCGTCTGCAAACGGCGACAGAAGCCAACGCATCGTTGTGCTGCACAGGGGGGCAAAAAAGGGGGGTCCTGTGGACGGTCCAAGGCCACTATGTAAATTTGGGAGGTAATGCGAATTTATTTAGCTGTGAGTTTCATTGAACTGGTAGCCCCAGAAAACTAATAAACTCATGTACCAACCCTTTAATCACGGGTAGTTTTAAATACACTACTCTGCCTCTGTCTGGTACGGATTCATCGTTGAAAGGAAACACAAAAAGAAACGAGACAGAATCTGGGTCCCTCTGGTCTCTTCGGCCCTCTGGTCTCTCTGGAATGTAACTGGTCTTGTCTGATATCACAATGGTCCTTACATAGGTACATGCCCCCCACCCTGCCAGTTGCTGCCCTGCAACAAAAACGCCCACCCACATCATTGCACACCCTCAAGAGACTTACCAATGAAAGAGTACCTATGTCACATGTCCATTGTGGTTAAAACTGTTGGGTGAATCCCCGTAGATCAAATTTAGATTAGAATTTGATTAGTTTGGATTTGGACTGGGCTAGACTAGACTGAATTAGATTACAGCAAATGAGATTAGATTTGATTTGATTTGATGGAGCTAGATAGACAAATGGATGGACAAAAGGGATGGATGGATGGACGGAAAAATCGACAAACAGATAGATGGATGGACAGGCAAATAGATGGACAAACTGATAGAGATAGATAGGTAGATTGGATTAGATAGGCTAGATTTGATAGATAGACCGTCAAACAAGCAGCCAGACAGATCAACAGGTGTAGACAGGCAGACAGACAGACAGACAAACAAGCATATAGAAAGATATAGATGGAGAAATAGAAAAACGAAGAGACAAACGGACAAACAAACAAATAGACAGACAAAGAATATGATTGATAGATTGTATCCCAATTCCCAGATTCACGGGAAAATCTAGAGAAAACCCTTGACGTTCTTTGGAAAAACCACGGTTTCCCGCAAATACTCCCAGTGAAACCAACCAACAGCGACCATTGCTCGTTGCTCCGCTGGCCGCGCCGATTTTCATTGATTTCTCTCACCGGCGTTTCTGTGGCATCCAAAGCCTGGGCTTTGTTGTGTCTGACAATGGGGTATACCCCCCAAATGTCAATTTGTTTAAGAGGGACATTGATGATAATCCGTCAAATTTTGGGGCACCCTAGCTTGAGACAAACCCACAAAGATGTAGACATAGATATAGATTCCATACTATTTATATAAATGTCTATGGACTTGATAGATATATCATCTGTCGATTCCACAGACATAGATGAGTTGCCCAAAAATCATGGTGAGTACTTGGGGATGCAGCTGGGGTAAAACAAATGGGTGTAAGCAGGCTACTAACCACCATAAGTTGCACACAACTCCCATGGTGATGTATCCACTTAGTTCACCGGAACTACACCCCCAAGTATTGTTCAAAATCCTATAGGTGATTTTTCACACCAAAGGTAGACGAAACAAAAAATCACATAAGTTATGGACGTTCATCTTCCAGCTTAAATATGATACAGTCTCAGGTACTGAGCCATCCCCAAACGACCACCACCTGTGATCATCATCTCCATCCCGCCTCCAAAGGTCGCGTTTTTTCGAGGTCTGGAAGGCCCATGACATGAAGAATCTCCTGGGTGGAAAAGTTTTGAGAAAAAAATGATTTACAGGATGTGGATGGGGTAATCTTAATAACTATATATAATCTGATCATAGTGAAAAATACCAATCACTGAACTGCCCCGCAGACCTGGGATACAGGGAAAACAGTTATTTTTGAACGCTGTGGCGCTTCATTGGTCTCCTTGAACAGGTCATGATTCGTGAAGATTTAGCTTTGTCTGAAACCAGTCCATGGTACCTCAAAATCCCATTGCTTGCTTATATTGTTGAAAATGTATCATCATATTCCATACTAAAATTGCCATGCGCTGAAATGTCCGACTCTAAAGGGCTGTTCTGAACAAGCCAACATAGTTTTTGGATGTTCATCAGGATAATCCCTTCCTCAAGGTGCACGAGGTGAACAAATCCCATCACTTTTTTTTGTAGCCTTCCTGCAGAACTATCAAGGTCAATCGCCGTGTCCCGGTGTTCTGCGGACGGAGTTCAACCAGCATTTTTTCTACCTGGGTGTGTCTGACAATGGAGAAATACCAATAAGATTGCAAACATGGAAAAACTATACATAAATGTATATATATATGTATATGTGTGTGCGTGTCACTGGTCACCCAGCGCACTGGTAGCCCACAATCACTGTCAACTTGTCCTTCAGTCCAATGGAAAGCGGTCCAGAAAGATACTGAATTGTCAATGGGGAAGCCCTCAATCCAACAGTTGATACACCAACCCACTTGGAGTCGTCCTCAAACCCAATCTGATCTTCTACCAATCGTCCACCAATCCCGAATGGTGGCGAAGAGGCCGCTACCTGTTTTCCCTGCAACCGTGGCCTTGAGCCATCCAACCGGCGATCGCGGTGATCTTCGCCGCTGCATCGATCAACCCCAAATGGGCAATCGAATGGAGTGACAAGACATGGAAGATTGGCAAATCCACACTGGTCTATCTTTTAAATTCGATTGTTGACCCAGGTTACCTCAAATTTACGGTTTGCATTTTGCTTTAGGGTCAGGCTTTCATCGTATATTTGGAATTTTCCAAGTTGCAACACAGTGCGGAGGAATGTGGCATCCATGGGTTTTGTCAGGCAATCTGCCAGCATGATGGCTGTTGAAACCCACCTGAAAATTGTGTGATCCCTGGACCGTTCCTTAAGAAGCATGACTTCTATCGTCGTCCTCCATTCTTGACAATTCGGAACAGCGTTCTTCGCGATGAGATCGAACAATGATTTACAGTCGGTTATCATCAACCCTGGGAATTCTGTCTGAAGAGATATGTCGGGTCTATATATACCAAGCAAATTGAGGGTCCTCTACATATTCCCACATGCATCTGATCCAAGTTAACTTGTCAAGTGAACTGGACATGGAATAAGCCTCGGCGCTCAACGTGGATCGAACTACCCCTCCTATCTGTATAGAATGCCAAACAACTGGAGTGAACTCAGTGGTCTCGTTCTTGGCAAGTTTTCGTGTGCATGCCATTATGAACCATCCTTGTTGTGCACTGAGTTGCTTTGCTGATGCAAAGCTTGCATCTCCAAAGCTCGCGAAGCACACTTGATCGAAGGCTAATGGCCTTACGATCACGGCAGTTCCAGCATGTTGCTGGGTTTCACGGACGACGCCTTTCCCCCCCAACAATGTGTCTACTGTTGCAGTGGTAATGCCCTTTTGAAGGCAGGCAACTTTGGTGGCTATATCGGGTCTTGAGTGTACTGCTACATGTTGAAGGCTACCACAAAGTCCTCGAAGTAGGTGTAACTCATGGGAAGTTATGGGACTATCGTTTTCAGCCCCTCGGGCTTTTGGAATTTGTATGGGGTTGATTTTGTTGATATAGTTTTCTTGACTGATTTTAATTGAAAAGTCGGGTAGCTGTTCAACATCTAATCCTGAAAATTTGAACTTTCCGATTCTCGGCTTCCAAAGGGTAAAGTTTCGTGGAGTTTCCTCAGAGCTGCTTCAAAGTTTTCATTCCCCCGCCAATGCCGTCATCTACATGGGTGCCTAAAATACAATCTAGCTTCTTGGGGTTTTGAAGAAGAAAAAGACCATTGTCCAGGGGATGGGCAACCAACACTTTCTAGCCTTCTTCGAAATTCTTTATAGAAGAGAAGGGTTGCATCCACGCGTCCATACGCGTTGCCCTGCAAGAGACAGACCTTGGAATGGCCCATGCGTAGGAGAGCTTTGAATTCGGCTGGAGCCTCCATGGCGAGCTCTCTCTCACCAGATTTTCCTCTTAGAAAAGCTGTTGTGATATCAAAAGACTGAACTACCCATTGGCTACTGGCTATGGCTTGAAGGAGGAGCATGCGTGAATCTCTGGCAAGGGTTGGACTACTGTCTGAGCTCAAAACACCAATGGGTGGATCTTGGAATCGCTTCACTACGAGACGAGCCTTGGCCTTTCAGCCGGTTGCTGACTGTGGGTCCTCCTTCCATGTAAGTATCCAGCGTGAAGCTAAGATCCTACTGGAATGGATGCGGTCTCTGGCTATGGCTTTGACAGTATTGGTATCCAATCAACATTTCAATTCCTTTTGTTTTGCGGCTTGAAACATCTCTTGTTCACTCTTGGAGAGTTCACTATAGGTCAGTCACTTCGTTTCGCGACTTCTTCGCTGCAGCGATCAAACACAGAAGGTGCTCTACAGGTTTTTGCAGGAAACGGCTCGACTCAACTGCTGCTGAGGGACATGAAAAGTCAGTGACGCACAGGTCTCCTTTCGAGGGTCCATGGCGGGCCAGACTGAATCTGAATCTTCAACAATTAAATCGTCATCCCCATGATTTTCCAGGATGTTCACACTTTGTAAACAGGTTCCATGTTGCGGTCATGAGGTTCCTCATCTGTTTGCATGGTGAGACCTCGTTTTCAGCTGGCATGTCTTCAGCAACAGCAGTGACAGATCTTGGTGACTCCAGAACAGGAGCGTTCTGTGTGCTTCAGCCAAGAGTTGTGCATCAAAAGCAAAGACTTCGGGCTTCCGTCTCAGTGGTTCTTCCTCTGGTTGGGCTCTTTCTTGGCTATCTGGAACTGGGACAACTTCCTCTCTTTCGGGAGTTTCCGTGGCTGTTTGATTTGGAGAAATGAGGTCACCTAGATCATTGTATTGAAAGAGCCCACTTCTGCTGCGCAGTTGCTGCTGCCATTCAGGGGTCGAGGTTTGCACAAACGTCGCATGTTGTTGAAACTCTCTCATGGATACTGGCCGCAAGTTTTTCTTTGGCACACCTCAGGAGTCTATTCAAATGAGAGGCCCATATGATGGCCCTCGATTCCTGGCAAACGATCTTCTGGGCTGGGCCACTCCATCTCCCTTTTTCAAGCATATTTGGTGATCTACGTTTATCACAATACACCACATGACCAATTATGAGCTACCCCCTAGACTGATGATTCAACGCCTCCCGGAGGGCTTCACTATTATCGGCTCTGGAGAAGGCAGCACGGGCTGCAGCACAGTTCCAAGTGTTGTCTGAAAGGGTCAGACGCCAGATCAGTACCATCACTGGTCAAATGGACCCTCAAATTTTCATCGGATGAAATGGAAGCGGGTAGTTTTGTTGCTTTACCCAACACTGCCTGTTCAGGGCTATATCCAGCTATAATTGACATCGCCTTCTTTGCATGAAAGCATTGGTGCAGGGCAGGCATCATCAAATTGTTGGAGGGATTCTATGGGTTTCTCATGGTCTATTCGGTCTAACATCTCTTTAATGATGCCTCCGTGTCTCTCAATGCGACCACGTCGCCATGGTGCCGCTGAAAGGTATGGTTGGACGTTATTCTCTTGAAGACATTGTTTCCATTCATCAGTCATGAATTCCCCTCCCTGGTCATGAGCTATGATTTCAGGCTTACCCGCCCAGTTGGATCACATGGTCTTCACTGCCTTGGTGAGAAGAAGGCTATTTCTTTGTGTCCTCATTCCCGAGTGGAATCTTGTGGCATCATCGATGATGTGAAAAACAAACACTTGAATACCCTTTTACCAGTAGTACCGCACAAGGCGGTGGCGGAAGTTTCAAAAATAGGAAACCTATAGGAGAGCTTGGTTGTTGCGAGTCGCGGATGGCAGAGCGAAGCCACTGATGGACCGACAGGTGGTTGAGGTCTCGTCTCTTTCTCTCTCTTTCTGTCTCTTTCTCTGACTATCTACCTACCTACCCACCTATCTATCTATGTATCCATCTCTCTCTCTCTCTCTCTGTCTGTCTGTCTGTCTATCTATCTATCTAACTAATCTCATCTGTCTATCTAACTATGTATCTATCTATCTACCTATCTACCTATCTACCTACCTACCTGCCTGCCTACCTGCCTGCCTGCCTGGCTGGCTAGCTGGCTGGCTGTCTGTCTGTCTGTCTGTCTCTCTGTCTCTCTGTCTCTCTCTCTCTGCCTGTCTGTCTGTCTATCTATCTATCTGTCTATCTGCAAGCTTGAAAACGAAGCTATTCTGCGAGACGTCCTCAGGTTTTGAACTTGACAACATCAAAAACGCAGCAATTCGGCGAAACTTCCTCAATTTTTGAACTTGACAACGTCAAAAACGAAGCAATTCTGGGAGACTTCGTCATTTTTCAAAGTTGACAGCATCAAAAACGAAGCAATTCGGTGAGACTTCCTCAATATTTCAACTTGACAATGTCAAAAACGAAGCAATTCCGCGAGACTTCTAAATTTTTCAAAGTTGGCAACATCAAAAACGAAGCAATTCTGCGAGACTTCCTTCAAAAATGGAAAGTTGAGTGCAGCGCTATTTTTTTCCAATCCATTTGTCTAAACCACTGCGCCTGCCACGAACAAGTGATGCCAGGTCATACGAAGTGCTGCACCTGTCACGCAAAATCATCTCAGCAAACCTGAAGATCTCAGGCTCCAAAATGCAACCCCTCTCAGGAAATCAGCGCCCGGACCTCCTAACAGCTCTGATGGACATGTCTCTTGTACTGTGCCTGCCACGGAAAATGCATCTTTACAGATCCTGTTCAAACGTCCCACGCCTGCCATCTTTTTTGGAAATGCCACAAAACCCTCACGTTTTGCTCACTCTTGAGAATCCCTTGCGCCTGCCACGCGAAAGCACATCTGAACCTCCAAAAGTGGCGCGAACATGTAGGGCTTTGTACATTTTGACTTCGAAATGTGCTTCGCGCCACAACAGCGTGCACTTTTTTCGACATCAAGTTTCAAAAGTGGTCCGAGCATGGTGTACTTTGTACATTTTGACTTCGAAATGTGCTTCGCGCCACGACCGCGTGCACTTTTTTGACATCTCAACTAGTAAAAGTGGTCCGACGCTAGTGTGCTTTGTACATTTTGACTTCGAAATGTGCTTCACGCGACAACGGCGTGCACTTTTTCGACATCGCAACTTCCAAGAGTGGTCCGAGAGTGGTGTGTTTTGTACATTTTGATTTGGAAATGTACTTCGCGTCACAACGGTGTGCAATTTTTCATCTCTCATCTGGCCAGATGGCTCCGCACCCGCCGCTTTAGCGAGCCTAGTTTTCGACCCTCCCGAGCCAAAAATCATTGGAAAAACACAGTGTTTCGCGACTTCTTTCTTCTGACCCTTTCTCTTCTCTGATCTTCTCTCTTCTGCTCTTCTCTCTTCTACTTTTCTCTTCTCTCTGACTCTTCTCCCTGACTCTTCCCATCTCTGCTTTTCATCTGTCCATTTGTCGGAAGTTTGACTTCTAAACTTCCTTCGAGTAGTCCGTTCGAACCCATCTATTGCTATCTTATCGTTGAATTCAGTTGGATCCTTGAAGTTTCCTGGGGCTCTGCCTTTCTGCACATGAGGCACATAGATAGTCTTTGGCTTCCTCATCCAAATTTCGTGGTGCATTGGCTTCAGCTAAGTGGCGAGGCAGTTTCTACACTGTTCGTTTCCGATTTGCCATGGAAGGCACCACCAACACTTTCAACACGCAGCTTTCTGCAAATTCCACAGCTGTTGGCTGGCATTCTCCTCACCTGTTCTCTTGCTAGCACATTGTTTGGCAATTGCAGCGAGTCAGTGGGTTTTGCAGCGAGGTCATGGGTTTTGCAACGCAGCTTCATGGGATGGCCTTCCCTAACCCCCTCTGCCTGTGCAAATTCAATCCTTTTCCTTGCCTCGCACGGTTCATTTCATCGGCGTGCCCGTTTGGTAGAAGCACCGTGCGCGTCGCCGCCCGTTTCCTTCCAGGCTTTCCTCTTGTTGGCACAGGCCTCAAATCAATTTCACCATGCAAGGCTGCCACATACCATATGTGTGGACAGCCGCCTCTTTGGGCTTGTGGAAATACGGTGGCCAGAGCTGTGGCTTGATGCAAAACAACGGCGAAAATATTTCCCAGGCAGCTCTCCCAGAATCACGACCCAACACAATGGCATTGGAAAAGCAGGTCCAAGTTTGTCAACCTCACTCGTTCCTTGCCACCCTGTGTTTCCAGAATTGTCCCCGTGAATAATGTTTTCTTGAAATCTTTGCCACCCAGCAAGAGCAGTTGAACAAGGTTCTCTGCCAGGGGCCTTGCGACAGTCGCATGGGCAAGGGCAGCTTTGTCTGTTGCTCGGGCGCGCATGGCCCAAAACACAGTGCTTTCCTTGGCTACTTCCACTCGTTGAATATTTCCTTTTTTCCCTCGCCGCCCAATATTCCCTCGCAGAATTTTGCCAGTCGATGGAGCGCACCGCATCACCCATCAGGAAAATATTGTCTGGCTCCACAGGCCACAGAATATTTGCTGTACCTCTGCATGGGTTGGGTGGGCAGCGGCGCTTTCCCAACTAAGCACCCGAATGAACTTAAACATGTCCAATCGGAAATGCCAATCTTCCCCTTACACGCTGCATCTCAAATCCATTTTCACTACATTTGTTCAATCCTGCCTCCATCTTCCTGCACCCATGGTCTCCATGGCCCGCTGCTGCCAGGAACTTTGGAAAGCCTCCAACCTTTGGGTGCCAGATGCAGCAGACCCTGGATGGGTGCCAAATATCCCTGCCCAACAATCAGCACACAGCAGTTTGGTTTCCATATTTGGGCTCGGGCGAAGCTGGTACATTTTGCACAACACTTCTTTCGGGACTTCTTTCATGTATCCCTTGCGCAAATACTCAACTGCTTTTCCCTGCTCATTTTCGGACAGCTCGGTCCAGGCTCGGTCAGAAAGCACCGCCACACACTGCTAAACAGCTCCAGTGTCGGAAGATACCTGGCGGACCGGATCTCTTGCAACACCCGCTGCTTCCATGAACCTGTGCATTTCTTAGTTAAAGTGGCTTACGCGGCGCGCTTCATGTGCGGGTAGTCATTGGCAGGCCGTGATCTTGGAAAGATTTGGCGCCGAGCATATTCAATGGCATCATTGAAGTTAGCCTAAACCTGCAGCACCCTGTCTGGCAAAGCAAAATGAAACTCCGATTGCACCAACTTGCAGGTAGCTTCAAAGACCCATGCCCAATTCCCCATTGCTTTCACCATCAGTGTACGCCCGCATAAGAGGCTGCACGGTGCCTGTTTTAAGTTCCATTTGCATTTTTTTGCAATCATTCTGCCGGCTCACGCTGGTGCGCTGGTACTCATAAGCCCAACAGTCGCAATGACAGCGCCCGTAGCTGCTACGCCGCAGCTGACACACGCTGCCTCCCATCGACTGTTAGGCAAAGAGGGCGGTTACTGGGAAACCCCCGCAAATGGTTCAAGAAACCTCTGGCTGCCCAGGCAATGCAAACTTTCTCTGCGCTCACTGGCAGCCCAACGACTCGCAACGATGCGAGGCTGACATCCGCAAAACTAGGAAGTTGTTTTCCTACCCAACTCTCATCCGCTGCTTTCAAGTCCTGATCAGTGACAGTTTGCCGTTGTGGCTCACCACGTCTCCGACAATCCCCTCGGCTAACCCCTTGTGCTTCAGCTGGGACCCGCTGCATCGGCACGCCGTGCGCCTCAAACACAGCGCGAACTTCCTTTGCAGCCACCTTCTTCTTCCCAGGAAATGCTGCGGCAAGCAAGGCTCTCTCCTTGTCAAACAAGAGCCGGGTTCCAGAAGACACTGTCCTGCCATGACTCCCATCGGCCTTGATCTGCAAAAATTGAACGCCTTTAAAATCCAATGTCAATGTCGCCAGCATCTTGCATGCGCAGTCAGCACATGCCTTTGCATTGCAAACACCAAATAATTTTTGCGACCTCTTCCACAAAGCTCATCAAAGCTCCTCTTGAAACTGATGCAACCACCCCATGCTGCTGACTGACCCACTATGTTCCTGATCACTTGCAACATTGTCTTGCTATCATTGATCATTTGCGGTGGACTTCCTTCGTATATAATGTCCTTGTATGTCCGGTGGCGTTTCGGCATTTGCTCGCCACCACCCTCATCACTTCCACCTCTGACTGCAATGCCTTTCTCGCACAGCATGCTTCTTCATGAACCGCAGCAGAGTGTCGGAACGCTTATTCCGCCAATGCCATGCCCTCCCAAAGTTGCAGTTTCCACCAATGCCGTCCCCATAGACTGGAGAAGGCGGGAAGTGCACAGCTTCTTCGACTCTACAAAAATACAAATCCCAGCTGATCCGAGGAATCGTCCTCTGCATGAATCTCGGCGGCAGCAGGTGCCTGTTGAGCGCTTGGCGCAATTAACTGAATACGACTTAGCCTCTTGAAGCGCTCTTTCAAATCACCCATGGACGTGCGCAAGTCTCTGCAACACTGTCGCAAGTGGCACAACTCTGCGAAAGGTACCGGGCAATTCATTTCCACTGTTGGCACCACCGAAGCCAGCTCCAGAGCAGCAGCTCCTCCCAATGCATCAACGTCTACGCTTTCTTTGCCTTGCACATGTCCGCTTGTCTGCTCGACGCGGAATACTGACCAATTTCTTGCCACCCTTGCACATGTCGCTTATGCGACAAGAACAAGCACGCCGCGCCGGCCGGGAAGACCTCTGCGCCAAAGAAGTGTTCCTGCTTGGCGCAACGCAAAATGTATATACTTCCCTGTGCTCCATTGCGGCTGCTTCTCTCGCCGCAGCTCATGCCGCAGCACATGACGCTTGCTGTCAATTGCTGTCTGGTGTTAACTGAATTGATGCCAGCTCCTTCTATCTCTCAGAAAATCCGACCTTCAATCACGCCATGCGAACATGTGCCAATTCCAACCCATTGACATGCAAACTGTCATGTTTCATTTTCATGTGGGTCAAGTTTGCATATTTTTGACAAGCTCATCAAGATTTGAAAAGAACATATTGAATCTTCAAGTTTGTGCTTCCATTTTGGGAGCACTATGCGCTATCATTCTTGTACCACTATCTGCCTCAATAATTCCTCCATTTGGGTACCGTTATCCACTACCATTTTTGTACCACTATGCATTGGCTGAATTAGTGTCAAGTTTAAAATGTTTTATAGCGGGTTCCCAAGCTATAGTGGTCTAATTTGGTTTTCTTGTGGCCTAGGTGGGGCAATTTTCTTGAAATTGAAGGGATAATATCATGCCAGACCCTCCCCACGATATCTTTTCAACTTGCGGTGAGTGCATCATAAACTTGTATGGGGAGATTAGGGTCTCTGTCGCCTTTATGTCAGTTGGTGGCAATTTAGATTTTGTGCTAATGTTTCATTTCATGTGTCAAGTTTGCATACTTCTGACAAGACTATCAAAATGTGCAAAGAACTTATTTAATCTTCAACTTTGCGCTTCTATTTTGGGAGCACTGTGCGCTTCAATTTTGTACCACTATGCGTTGGCTGGGTTAGTATCAGATTTGAAGTGTTCCATGATGTGTTCCCAAGCTGCAGGGGCCTCATTTGGTTTCCTTGTGGCCTAGGTGGTGCAATTTTCTTGAAATTGAAGGGCAATATCATTTCAGACCCTCCCCCTGATATCTTTTCTCTTTGCGGTGAGTGTCTGAAAAATGTTTATGGGGAGATTCGGGTCTCTGTCACCTTTATGTCAGTTGAAGGCCATTTAGATGTTGTGCCAATATTTTATATTTTGGTGGCTCAAGTTTGCATACTTTTGGCAAGATTATCAAGATTTGCAAAGAACATATTTAATCTTCAACTTTTCGCTTCCATTTTGGGAGCACTGCGCGCTTCCATTTTGGGAGCACTGTGCGCTTCTATTTTGGCACCGTTATCCGCTTCCATTCTTGTACCACTATGCATTGTCTGAGCTAGTACAAAAATTGAAGTGTTCCAAGGGGTGTTCGCAAGCTCCAGGGGGTCTACTTTGGTTTTCTTGTGGCCTAGGTGGGGCAATTTTCTTGAAATTCAAGCGCAATATCACGTCAGACCCTCTCCCTGATATCCTTGAGGGCCTTTTAGATTTTGTGCTAATATGTTATTTTCTGTGGCTCAAGTTTGCATGCTGTTGACAAGATTATCAAGATTTGCAAAGAACATATTTAATCTTCAACTTTGCGCTTCCATTTTGGGAGCACTGTGCGCTTCCATTCTTGATACCACTATGTGCTTTCATTTTGGGAGCACTATTGGAAAACACACATCATCCAAATGTCGGTTGAAATTGGTTCAAAAAAATTGTAGACTATGGGGAAGCTGCGCCCCATCTAGACTTTGGTTGAGAATTTTTCCCCAAATGAACAATCAACAGTCACTGTTACTAACACATTTACAAATTAAGTCTACATGATCAGCGGCTACATTCAAATATGATCAAATATCTGATAGTCATAAGCGCAATGATATGGTTTTGAGCCTTTGCTCCAAAAAACATGCAAAACGTATGAAGCCCTACGTCAAGTTACGTAAGATAGGGTGAGATCTTAATTATTTACCACCCCCTGTTTTATATACGTTTTAGATTTAAGGCCCCAAACGCGAGGAATGTGGAGAGGGCTGGAGAATTTCAGACCCCAAATAAGAAGTTGAGGTCGGTTCCACCTATTGATTTTTTTTACGAATATGATCCCGGACCCCTTTTTGGGAGGGGTCTATTATTGTAGTAAAATTGGTGATACTTGGATATATGTTGAGGTCTGGAATCATCAGGTTTTGGGGACTAATATCTCAGACCCTTTAGTAGTTGAGGGCATCCTCATCGCAGACACAATTTACAGCCTCCTTTCACACAACTGTCCGCCATTCTCAGGCTCCGACTCCCTTGTTCGAGGCTGTTGCACGCAGAACCACAACTAATCCAACACTGAACGGCTGCAGGACCAATCGGAGTCGGTCAATTTCCTGCTGTCTTAGCTTTCTTCTACTGACACAAATCAACTTCAGTGTGCATGACACCATCTACTGCTTGTATTGTTCTGCTTCTTCTTTCCTATCCGCTCCTTCTCTCCCTGGCCTATAGGTCCACAGCTTCGATGGCGACGTTCCGGACTCCACCATGGCCTGCCGGATTGCACTGATCCTTGCTTTTACAGTAAATCATGTCATCCCAGGACATTACTCCTCTTCCCAGCGACGCCACCTTGGAAAAATTATGAAAAATTCAACCCCTCACACTCCCATTCGACATTTATCACACTCCTCTTTATCAACTTGTCTCCATCACACTCCCCTCTTACCTTTCGAGTGGCAGGCGCGGCGCTTAGTGATCCTCTGTAGACTGTCTGAGTCTGGGCGCCGGGACGCCGCTGCTGGGCGCTGTTTGTGCCACAATTTGCACTCGAAAACCATGCACTGAGCGGAGCGTGCATTTCCCGGACGCCCGAACCATGTCAACCAGAAGCCCGCTGCTGCTTCAGGCCGTGCAAGCTAGAAACCTCGACTGCCAGCAAATGGTGCAAAAGGCAGCCCTCACTGCTGAGAAACCGGGCCAGCAGTGCTTCGAGCGCGCACGTCCCGCAGACCTGCAACATGTCAAGCAGAAGCCCATCACTGCTTCAGGCCGTGCATGCTAGAATGTCAAAACCAAACCTGCCAGACTTTGACAAGGACCATAGACAGCTATTTGACCCAGACTGGACATCCTGAAACCCACCTGGGCTGCAACTAGTTCAAAAAAAACTCCAGGGTCAAAAAAACTACCATATATATATATATGTGATGGTTGATCAAAATTCCTTTATCCGGGAACGGCCATTCTTCGCGAACAAAGAATTATCGTTCGCGAATCTTTCGCGAACTCCAGGTTTATCTGTCGCGGAACCCATGTTGAGCAACAGCTCCTCTTATGAAGATTCATTCATCACCTGCTAAGTCACGAAGTCACAAAATTATCACAGATAACTTCTTCATAGACAGGTTGTTGCTGATTAGGCAATTTTTTGCAAGGCTCACTGCGCTCCCTTCAAAATGCACTTTGACTTTCGCCCACTCTTTCGCGGAACTTTCGCGAAAATGCCCCTATCCGCAGACATCAGCAGGGGAAGCTTGGCTGCTGCATTTGGAGCTTGTTTCTTGAGACTTCAGAAAGCAACGTTAGGCAGTACCAGCGGCAGTGCAAGGATATGCTTCGAGACCATGGTATTTGGCTGTGGCCAAGCCGTGGCGAAGCCTCACCTTCAGAAGCTTGGCTGCTACCTATGCTGCGGTACCATTCTCCTGCCGGACCCCGGGCGGCAGGAGATGGTAGCCCTTAACAAGCTGTAATGTATACAATGATTCATAATATCCAACTTTCGCGAAACTTTCGCGAATAAAAAAAAATCTTTCGCAAACTCGGAAAAAAACTTTCGCGAGGGTTTCCAACATAACACGTACGGCTTTCGCAATTAAACCTCCTTACAAGGACCTTTAGATCGACTGCCATATACATATATATATATTGAATAATTCAAAGGATTGTGATTGAGCCTTTGCGGGACCCTATCTTCAGACACACCCATGTCCATGCTGAGACAAGCGGAACCTTCCCTCTGAAAATCCTGCACCTTAATCTCTCCGCAAGACCCTTTCGAAGCAAAGAGACAAAATGGTGAAAGATCAAGCACATCAACAGGCATATGGTGGTCTCTCTTCGTATTTAAGCATCCATTTGGGGGACATATAACTTGGATCTGTTCTTAAAGGGGTATGATGGAAAAACCTCTGCAAAATCATGCACTGTGTCTTGCGGTTCTCATTCTCATGCCTTGGTCTTGGAAGTGCATGGTTGCAACGGGGCAATGCATCAGGCTCAAACGGCATCCTACGATTTCACAAAGACCAGGTCCTCCTCAGTATGAGCACCATCGCGACAGCCGGTCATGCCTTCAACCGGCAACGAAGTTTTGAATCGCGTGTCGCAGGCAACGTTTGTTTGGCAGGCAAAATTTGCTTGGTCGGCTGTGGTCTGGTGCCTCTTCAAAATCAAGACTTCAAGGAGAATGATTACCATGCCATGCCATGTCAATTGCCTGGTTCAACTTAACGATATATCCAGTGCTAGTAGCTGTTAGTAGGTGGGTAGATCAGCCAACACAGCAAGTCAAGTTGGGTTGAATCTTAAGTTTTCTCTTGATTTGTACTCGAAGTCTTGCCAAGACAAGTTTCAAAACTGATTAAAAAGACACAAAGCCTGATGAGGCTGTTTGAAACGGGGTTTGCATAAATCAGCACAAACTTCAAAATTGCTTTGGGCCCATTTGATTGACAAAACAAGAAAGACAAAAAAGAAAAACAAGAAAACAACACTAAAGAATGATCCGAACCATTCCTGTCACTGCAGAAGCAAAGCACAAATGGGCTCAAAAAGAGGTGTAAGATCCTCCTGCATTTGGATGTGCTTTCGATTGATGTGAAGTGTTCAAAAGCGACAAGCGCTAAACTGCCACGGACATGCTGTCACATGCAATCTTGAAATATAGTACGATAACCCCCACACTGGCCAAAATGTGTTCGAACTTAGCTTGTCCACACGGCAACGTGGCAGACAAAGGTATCGGTATCAGACATGCTTTGTCCAAGGCGCCATTGAATAAACAACATAAAGCTCGAATTCAATTGAATTTCTGGGTCAATAGGTCAAAATTGGGTCTAGCAATGAAAACCAATGTTCAAGATTGAAGAGAATACAAACAGCACAAATCTGCTTCTTTTGGAAGGCGTGCATTTTGACCTGCTGCCCTATCGTTTCGTAAGGAGAGCTGCTGAAAGCAGACAGTCCAAGTCCAAGTTTGGGCTGTGAGCCCGGTACCAGCACGCTGCCCCGAGCTTCAACCAGCCGCTCCCTGAGCTGTCACCAGACATGGCATCAACAAGCGTGCAAATGATGCACGATTATCCTTTGCTCAATAGGGACTCAAAATCGAACACAATCCATATCGCGAGGTCAAAGGAAACAATACATGCCCTGTAAAGATAGTCGTGCAACAAAGTCTGAGTCTATTGCCTAGCGCTGCCTGTGTCTTTCAGCACTGGCTGAGTTCAAGACTCCAAAATTTTGGCTGTTTCGCGTAAGTTATTGAGCTCAATGGCTATTAGCTTTGGAAAACGGCCACGGAGGGTCGAGCAAATCAAGCTGACCAAATTGGCCAGACTCATTTGCTCCAAGACATATCGAATCTTGCGCGGAGTCCTTTGGACCGTGGTGCCCCCTGTCGCTCGGACAACAATTTCACTCTCCAGCAGCTGAAGCACTCGACAAGCTCCAGGAAGTTCGCTCGCCTTTGTGGGCTCAACCAGAGCGGCCCCGGACTTTCGTTTGCCTAACTACAGCCATCTATACCTTTGTCTTTACTCCTTTCCTTACGCCCCAGGCCTCCACCGTTTTGCGCACATATGGCAAAATCATCTCCAAGAAGGTCACCGGTGGAAGGAGTTTCAAGAAGTCTCGTTGCTGCTTGTCGAAGGAAGGAACGCGAGCTTCCTGATTGCGGGAGCACTCATGTAGGAGCATCCAGATTGTGAAGAGTTTGGGGGAACATCCAAGCTGTTCCCAATGGATCCCAAGAAGGCCCTAGTACAGCGAACCCACCTTGAAAGATCTTGAAAGGTCAACGAAACAAAGCCTCGTACATTCAAAATGTACACTTCTGCGCGTTCGAGTGATTTCCTTTATGTCTACAAGACAAATCAGATTACATCAGCTTACAGCCGGCATAAACTGAACTTTTGCTAAGCATCGTGAGCCAAATGGCAGAAACCACAATCTGCGCCCTTTTGACATGTGCCTCGCACCATGAGGATGCATGGCCTTCGACAAATATTGGGATGGCCGTAGCTTCCCAGCGAAGGAATCGCCTGACCGGATGTGAAATCAGACTTCACTCCCAGACCTGAGCAAGCATGACCCATTTTAAA
>Ga0126342_10008050_pt1 | contig 18854 bp, 12 predicted proteins | sample Cyp1metagenome_FD_92528 | JGI IMG/M metagenome (GOLD analysis project Ga0126342, IMG submission 92528) | Coral microbial communities from Lord Howe Island, Old Settlement Bay, Australia - Cyphastrea 1 metagenome | ecosystem: Host-associated > Invertebrates > Cnidaria > Coral ...
CCGACAGAGAACACTGTGCGTCGAGGGTCGCGGTTGAGCAGGAGGAGGAGGAGGAGAGGAGAGGAGGAGAGGAGCAGGCAACTGACATAAAATCTAACAACCCTCACCTGGCAGGTGGGGAACAAGCGAAGACTGGTAGCCGTTGTCATACGCCAGGCCTTGTACAATCAATTGCCATTTCAGGATCCTAAAATGGAGGTACTGTACCACACCAAACCATATTTCGGGGATATATCCCTCTACATAGCCCTTACATAGACCTTAGCCTTATATATGGTAGGTACCTTCGAAAAATCCCTGAGTCCTGGCCATTGATCTCAGGTAGAGCTACCTGCCAACGTCACACCTGAGCAGATGGCCTTGTTGATGGATGATGCAATGGACGGCATGATGAGCGAAATGGACACTTGACGGGGTTCAAGGTGATCCAAGGGGGCCATCACTGGCGTAGCCTTGCCATAATCCAGAAAATACACTAATTATGCAGTGTATATGGGGTTTTCCCGAGTCATGGGGGTACCCCTAATTATCATCAAATGACATTTATATCTCTTTGGGGTTGCTACACTCACGTCATGTGATGGAAAAAAACAGCGGAAACCGCTTTTAGCCCAGGAGCGGCTGTGTATCATCATGTGTCTCATTGGCGTGGCCAACACTGTGGCTGCAACCCTTCAAGGCCAGGGTTGTGGTGTGCAGCTGTACAGGTTGTTGTTCCAACATCAATGCAGGGTTAACCTTGTTTCTCTTTGGTAGGTAGATAAGTAGATAAGATAAATCTGGATAGATGAATCATCCCATCCCTCCTCCCTACTAAACCTCCCCCCAAAAACATATCAAAACCTCTGGGTAGAAGGGATTAGATGAGCACTTACACTTGCAGCAGTGGTTCCCAATGGAGATCCCAGTCGTCAAGGCGCCTGTTTCAAGATCTTCAGCGACATGCAGTGCCCCGGCGAAGGTGGAGATTCAGCCACATGGGGGGAGCTACACCTATCGTGGGACCCACGAGATAAGAAGATACAGGTGACGTGGGTGACTATATCTAATTATAGTCATTCCCAAATAGATGTTTTTTTTGTAAATCCCTACTAATTTGATGGTGATCTACTTTTCCATCTGGGGATGACTATCCATGATATGGCTCTGAATCAATACCCATAATTAAATATTAAATACCATTAATATAGGGAGATGAACATCAATTTACTAGCTATTTTGGTGTTCACCAGGGGTACAGGGTTTCGACCCATATCCATATAACTATCACTAACTAGGATATGTGGTGAGCATATCATATATCTGAATCAGTTTGAGAATTGTGGGTTGAACCCCAAACATGGGTGTGCAATGAACGAACATCTTGTTGCGGACCATACAGTCCAGTGGGGATAAACGGAATACATGGATGCGACCGATGAGCAAACTTGGCGTGACAATGCCGAGCTGTAAGATTCTGAAAAAAACACTTCCTGTGCATCAGACATAAGGATTGCAATTTGCAAATGGTAGGTTTTACATATTATATATATATATATATGTTCCATCTTATGTTTTATTATATCTTATTGTATGATCTTATATTATATTGCCATTCCATGCGACATCCAGCGGAGAAAAAAAATCGATGACTGCACGTCGCAACATCTCCCAACTCCGTGAATCCATTCCCAAGGACCAAAAAGTATCGCGTTTTGTACTTCAAGAGCGTGCTTTTCCAGGAGCCAGTGCTGATTTCCCCGTGTCACACGTTTCCAAACCTTGCGCGATTCCAGCGGGGCCCCGGTTTCCGATGTTTGTTGCTGTCTTGGTTGCATGTTTGGTAGTGATATCCCCCCGTTTGGGTTTAGCCTTATGGTTCGATGGGTTTGATCTCCAGATTTTGGCTGGCTCAACCCCCTCTATGCTGTTTGCCCCGCGCCGCAATACAATTTTATGGTTTCTTGAGCGCATTTTGTTATATATGTGTTTTGTTTGGTTCAACCACCATTGCTGGAAAAAATGACCTTAGTCCTCCCTGATTCACGGTCACTCCACCCGTGAGAGAGCCACTTTTTTTAGCCCCAAAATCGAGGGTCAGATTGAACTGCCTCAGTCCTGGCTACTGTAAACCCCATGTAAACGGTGCAGCCATCACATGTCTTGGTGAGTTTTGCCTCATGTCTTGGTTGGTTCAGGCCAGCGTGCTGGTGGGTTAAAAACTACCTCGAGTCCTCGAGGTTTGTTGAGGTTGATTTTGATGGTTGGTCCCACCCCTCTCCGAGGTAGAAATGCTTAGGGTAATGAGCCATCCGCCAAAATATGTCTGGTTGGTGGTTTCAAACATGTTTTATATGCATAATATATGGAATAAATCCTTCCCATTGACTAATATTTTTCAAGATGGTTAAAACCACCAACCAGATGTTTTTTCATGTTTTTCCTAATTTGACAATTGCACTTCACCCCGTCCTTTGGTGAACCTTGGAAGGGAAGTTGACTGAGTACTTTCATTGTTTATCATATTTTCCATTAATTTCCTTAAAATGGGAATATAGAAATATAGCAAAATAGTATATGGCCGAGTACGTCATAGAAACATTTGAAATGATATATATATATATATATACAGTATATGATATATATATATATATATATATATATATACGGTATATGATATATATATATATGTGTGTGTGTGTGATAGTATGACCTAACCAGCTAGCCTCCGGTTATTGAACATACCTATGGAAGCCATGGCCCATGAACACAGATGATAAGCATCATGATTTACCCAACATGATGATTTTCCATCCGTTCAACCGTTAAAAAATACCAGAGATGTACCCTCTGGTAAACTAACATAACTATGGAAAATCACCATTTATAGTGGATTTTCCATGAAAAATGGTGATTTTCCATGGAAGCCATGGAAGCCATGTACCATCGCCAGGACGTGAGCTGGTTCGACCTCAAAGAAGTGGCGGCGCTGCCCTCGGAGATCAACGACGACTTGGAGCCGCTGAACGAGGGAGCTGTTCGGAGCTGTTCGGAGCCATTGAGTACCCTCTGGTTATGTCAAAATAGCTATTGAAAACGACCATAGACATAGTGGATTTTCCCATTAATAGCATGGTGATTTTCCATAGCTATGTTAAATTACAAGAGGGTATCTATTTGATGAACTTTCCGAGCCTATTGGGGCCGCAAAAAAAGGTCCCCAACCACATTGTAGTAATGTAAGGTTATATAATGTTATATACCTATACCCACTATAAATTGATCTAAATTGTTAAACCTACTTAGCAGGGAAGCTGGGAACCATTCACTAGGGGATTTGCCAACAAAATATTGATTTAAGAGTGGTTTAATCATAGACTATTTGGTAGATATGATTCCATTCTTGTCGTTTGCATGCTACTTGGAATCGGTTATATCCAGCAAATCCGTGATTAATTTTGCAGAAAGGGGTTATTTGGAGGATACACATGGGTTTTGATATGTTGTAACTATGCTTATGAACACATTGGTGGATATTGTTGGTTCTATCTCTACTACCTCTCTATATCCCCAGTTTGCATCAATTCGTTTTTGGTGAAACCAGCGTTTGTGATGTTTGAACCCTCAAGTTTGCTGGCTGTACCCTCATTAAATACAAGAAGCACTGCAGGTTTTTGTTGACTTTGTGTTGGGTACTGTAGCTTAACAGGCTCATTTTTCTAGCCATTTATGGGGCACACGACTTATATCATTCCAGCTATTAGTTTCGCAGGGTATCTACGACTAACACGCATTTGCTATTTTTTTGTGACAGCCACATCAAAATTACAAACACCTGTCCGAGTTGGTTGCCTTTACTACTGCGGTTTTACTGGCCCAGAGCCTTCCAATTGGTGCATTTCGAGTTTCTGACATTTAAAAAAGAATAAGTGTCATGGAGCCTTGATTATTGGAGGAAGAATCTGAGTCTGGTTTCTTGGTTTGTTTATTTATACATCCCATCACTGCTGTCCAGGAAGATTGGCGATGCCCTGGGGGACAAATTGGGCAACGGCATCATGTCCTTCAGCGCATTCGTGGGCGGCTTCGGATGCGCGTTTGGCCTAGGCCACTGGCTAGCATCGCAAAACAGGTCGCAGCAAAAAAGCAATGGGTTTCCTCGGGTTGTATAGGTTTTTTGTGGTGAAAACATGTAAAAACAATGTAAACAACATAATCGAAACAGGTGGGCATGGCATTACAATTGCGAGTTTGATGTGCTTCTGTCATCTTTTGCATTATTATGTTTATTATTTGCATCATTTTCAGAGATAACATCTCCATATTGAAGCTGGTTGAAGCTAGCAATGGGAATCTGCCTATGATCATGGGGAGGTTTGTTATATTCCACCCCCACCTGAGTCTGGAATGTGGATCCCAATTGACTCTGTTTTGTTCAAGATCCTGAAAGGAAAGCTTGAACAATGGGGATTGAAATTGAAGCTAGAAAACAGTGAGTGTGAGCTTCAATCAACAAAAATGGAAACACACCGCCCCTGTTTCGGTCCCCAAGATTGACACGTCCTTGTTTCGGCCCGAAAATGAAAACTGCAATACGTTCAACATGGTGTTCAACCAACGTTGTTGGAGGGTCTTCATTCTTGGAGGAAGGGATTTCTAAGTTGTTTTTTTGGGTGGTGGGGATAGTTTATTGAACATGTACATATTATATATTTTCCAAGGACGGACGCTCACTTGCGCTATGACTTTCTTTCATTTTTGGTGACCACAGACTCCGGGTCCGGTCCGCCCAAGGTTGGTTGGTCGCGCTGGTGATGTGTGCCATGATGCTGGGCAGCACTGGTGTTGCGTTGTCGGATCACAGAACCAGCGCTGGATGCCACAGTTTCCACTGTCGTCAGGTTGCCTTTCATGGGCGTTGGTGCGGCTGTCATGGGCAAGGCTGTTCAAGAGATTCAACTCGAGTCACAGAGTCCCTTGCGTTGTACAAAACGCGAGAGCTCGACTGAAGTTACGCGTGTTTTTTCAGCAACTATGTTACATGGAGGTTTCCTAAAATGAAAAAACCCAAGTCACCAGAGGTTTCCAAACTAAAATGGACTAATGGCTTGAATGATTTGGGGGGTACCATGGGGTACCCCTATTTGAGGACCCCCTATGTATATGTTTGTTTTGTTATGTACATCTTGTAAATATGATAGAAACTATGCATATTTATAGTATTTATACAGAGATATATAAATCTATACATATGTGAGCAACTTATATATCCAAATCGACGAAACTCACCCTTAAAGGAACACTTTTGACAGGGGACCATTGGCTCATCGACACTCGGTTCCGCGGCGGCTGACGATCCCAGGTTGGTACTCCAAGGCTGCCTGTGTCGTTGAAGAGCCATGGCAATGTGTATACTGCAGTGGGATATCATGGTTATGCGTAAAATGTTAAAAGAAACATATAATATACATATACATGTACACACAGAATAACTAAATATATGAATATATAATTATTGCATGGTGTTACATTGGTGGCTTTAACAAGCAAACAACACGGGTGTGGAAGCAACACAACTCACAAGCACTTTGTGGCTGGCTTCTGACGCTGTGTTTGTTCTCCTCATGCGACCTGAAATCACTGGGTACTTTGCCCTCCTGGCAGCTGGCATTGAAGTTTATCTAATTCCTTTTGAACGGGGAAGATATGAGGAATTGCTGGAGTTTCCCGGTCGCTAGTTGCCCAGATGGCGATTTGTCCCACTTGCACTTCCATCTTCCGGGTTTATTTCTGAATATGTCGCAGATTTATTTGACACAGAGTTTTTCAGGGGTGCTTGCGGAATCTTGCAGGCCACTATGATGGGTCGCTGATATAAACTTGCTTGATAGTCAGAGGCTCCTGTCCGGCTCAGGAATGCCTCTATGCCATGCGCACCGTGGTGGCCTTTGGAGGTGAACGTCGGGAACTGCAGAAGTTGCTCGGTCGAAGATGCGGTAGGCGACGCTGATAGTGTTCATCAATGGCTTGGTTTCAGGGAAAAAAATCAGGAAACCCCATGAACCCCCTATATTTCATAGGAAAACGCATGGAAAAAGCATAGATGTTCGCTTCAATCCATGGTGTGAAAAAGAACCAGTTGTTTTAACATCATGATCCTTGAAACCCAGGTTTCAATTTGCGCTGGTCCAGACTCGGCGTGGTGGAATCCGAAACGGCTTCAAGATTCTTTGCTGATCAGCACCAGAGTTGCCGATAGAAATCCACGGATTACGTGGCTATGGCTCCTTGTGAAGAATGTGTATGGTGTTTTTTGTTGAAGCACAGGCCCCAAACTGAGACCCTACACTGCAGTCTTAACCTTTTCTTTGAGTTTGGACCTGCCTTATTTGACTGTTCGACCCATGCTTGATGCTGTTCACAAATGTGCAGTGTGTGTGAAAGGCATTCTCTTGGAACGCATGAAGCATGGCAGACGCGTCTACCCTGTTGCAGACCCATCACAACTCTTCACAGCTCGCGCCCCAGAGCGACATGTAACCCAATATTGTTTGGGCTAAGATAATTTCTAGTAACCCCCCAAAAAGATAGGAAAGATAATTATAGTTTCTATCCTTTTGGGGGTTTACCATATGGTATGATCATTAAATATTATATATCGCTATTTTGTTGGACCCAGCCATTCTGGACAAAACCAGGTCATCTCTTGGGAGGTGAAATTTAGGCCTAAAGAATAGGCCTTATATATGGTAGGTACCTCCAATTTAGGTTCCTGAAATGGCCATTGACTAATATATATATATATATATAGGTACATTATAACGACCGAACCCTGTTCTCCCCAACGCTGGAATCATGGTGTATAGGAAATCACCCCCAAATGGCCTTAAATTAGTGAAATGTTCTAATTTACCCAGATTATATATATATATATATATATATACGCGATTATACGCGTACATTCGTATACATACAGAATAGATTATAATACCGTATAAAGTATAATATGTATAATTAGCAATGTTTGTAACCACTTCTTTTTTAAGGATCAGTTGATCAGTTTAAAGTGCAAGTGCTGGATTTGACCGCATAAGACCGCATATCAGCATTTTATCCTTCTCCATGATGTTTATTTATTGTATGGTCCGCAAAAAGATGCCGAAAAGGGTTTCCAGGGTCCAGGATCTGAAATCAATTGTGTTTTCTCCACATTTCCAGGTTCCTCTAATTTTCGGTATCTATTAGTGGCGTACCCACGTATTCCACTTATAGAAAGCTATACATGATTTCGCTCCTGTAATCCAACACGGCAATGGCAAATCAACCATTCATAGTTGATGTTCCAACTATGTTCTAACCAGCACCTCCATTTAGCTTGGGGATTTGTTTGATGACCGCTAGTGCTTTCCCATGCTTTACCTCTTAAACATCTATAGGTTTGTCCGTTTTTCCCAAAGAAAATAAACAAAATCCACCAGGATAGGCCTCGGCTTGGGCTACACCACCATGATCATCTTCGCCGGCAACGCTCTGGCCTTTTGGTTTGGGATGACTTTGCGCTACAACGACCAGGTAAACCCGGCCACCGGGCGACCCTGGGAACCTGGAAATATCCTGGCCATCTTCTTTTGCGCCACTTGGATGGAAAATGGGTGATTTTCCCAATAGAAACTCTATCTCTAGATGATAATCCCCTTAGAATCCGTAAGTCTAGATGATTTTCCCATTAGAATCCCTATTTCTAGATGACGTCCCCGCTACAATCCCTGATTCTAGATGATGTTCTCTTTGAAATCATCGATGATTTTCCCAGTACATCTTCAACAGCCAGGAGAAAGCATGGTGGATTTAGGGGATTTACACATATTTGGAACCAAACAAATACAGGGTGTTTAATTCTAGGGAGATGGGACTAACATTATTTATGAAATATCGATTTCTAACTGCTACTAAATATAATATATGGCCTATAAATGGATATTATATGATGGAGCGAAGAACCAAATGGAGATATGATCTACTAAATTGGACATCAATATAGTAGTAACTACAAACTTTTATATGAAGGAATCTCCCCACTCAAATGTGGTCTATAAATGTACAAACCACTTAGGATTCCTGGGTTGCATATTCAAGTCGGCGCGTTGGATTTTGCAGCTGTGGAATCACAGGCAACCCTGAAGAGAAACTTTGCTTAGACATTTCATCACTTGCATGCACCTTATAAAGAGATTAAAACGCCTACTAAAGCCTTCAAAGCCGCTTGGGTTCTCCTGATTGCAATTCGTGTTTTCGACACTTGTCCATACTTGTGCCCAACCAAGAAAGTGGGTCTTCAAAATCACTTCAGTCGCTGGCAGAGGGCTTCACTGGGAGTTTCATGATCGGCAACCTGGACCCTTCGCTGAAGGCCCTTGCGGCCGCGCGCTTTGCGGCCGGCCGCTTCTTTCAGGTGAAGGAGAACCGCCCGCAGGCGAGGGTGACCCGATTTGGGGTGCAGTGAGATTGATGATATACCATGATGTACCTACGAAACACGATGAGTTTCCATAGTTGTGTTAAATTACCACAGGCTATTGGGCCAATTTTGTTGGGGTGAAACAGGAGGGGCACCATTTTTGTGTTCACGTGCAAATGGATGTGTAGATTGCTTAGGATTATTTAAATATGGTGGCGAGCCTTTGAATGACAGCTATAGAGTCTATAGTTGGATTTACGTTATTGACATCACAATTTGACTTAGATCTTAAGGGGCCCCTTTGTTTCATTCTGTAAGTAAAGTGGGTGTTTCTCAGTGTCCTGGTTTGGCACTCTTGGCATTTCATGGGCTGGGAATAGCTGATGTTCGCTGATAACAGCCGTAAATGGATGCAACTGGTGAATTTAAGGGATTTGTTTTATACAATACCCTCTGGTAATTTAACGTAGCTATGGAAAACCACCATGCTATTAATGGGAAAATCCACTATTTCAATGGCAATTTTCAACAGCAAACTGTTAGTTTACCAGAGGGTATCTTTTTCTCCACATGCCAACAAAACAACCGATGTCCTTTTCCGATTATGGTGCTGCAGGTCGGTTGATTGTTGGAACTCCTGCACGCTTATGCTCTTATTTTACCATCTGAAAATGATCCCACTTGATGCAACTACCATCTGGTAAAATAGAAAAAACATGGCAAATGATCAATTTACTTCATAATCATAGAGGATTGACCATGGTTTACCCTTTATAGAATTTTTACTGGTTTACCGGACTACCTTTATAGAAATCCGCCACAGAGGTGCAGTGTGGAGACGTGGACGGACGGAAAGACCTCGAGTCCATCGAGAACTTTGAGCTCCGCGAGGCGGGTGAAAGAAAGGGTAGATCAGGCCTGGGGTGAAAGAAAGGGGAACGATATATGGAGAAGCAGCAACATATAGAGATAACTGATCGAAAAATGGAGGGATAAGATGGTATAACTAGCAAAATATATATAGGGATAACCCATGGAAGATGATGGTTTTATGGGACATGATTGGGGACTTAAGCATGTAACATGGGAGTATCATAGAGTATCATAGGAATACAATGGTAGTAAACACACACACACATATATATATATATATATATATGTATCCATCTATATACATATACGCATATATGAGGATGAAGATACAACCAATGATGATACTGGCCGGTGGGTTCAAATAATATATGTAATTTTGAAGATTGTTCAAAAAATGGGATGATTGCCTCAAGGACTTTCACATATGTTCAGGGGTTGGTTCGGTCATCCAGCTCAGATCTTTAGGTGCTGAAATAAGAGGGGTTCAACCGTGCACAGGGGTTGGTACATACCCCAGCTAGGTGATTTTGAATGATTTTAAAGAGCACTTTCTGATGTATTTTCATGATGTGATATGCTTAGTGGTAGTATGTGGTAGTGATTCCCCTGATGGTTTTGTTTGTGATGTTCAAGTGCGACAGCCATCAAAAAGGTGGGGAAATGGGATGGACTGATGGTTTCCAACTGATTCAAGTAACCTTTCCCTGGTCATATGATAGGTAGATAGATAGATAGAACAATAGATTGATTGATCAGTAGATAAATAAATAGATATAGATAGATAGTTAGATAGGTAGATAGATATATATATATATATTATATATATATAGATATTATATATATATATATACATAGATATAGTAGAGAGAAAGAGAGAGACAGCGAGACAGCAAGCAACCACCAAAAATATAGGAAAGTGTCTCCAGGATGGCAGTTATATTTTTTTGGGGGTGACTATATCTTGTATATACTGTGAATGCCCCCCCCCACACGGGGCTGCAAATCATGAATCGATCCTACTGACCCAATAGTAAACCAGAGTATCGCTTGAGTGTATTTGACTTTCAGGGGTGGGATTGTTTTTTTTGCTCATGAGGAAAAATAGGATCGAGATGGATCAAGATCAAAAGTTGGTTTTTATTTATTTTTTGGGATGTGGTGAACCGTGAGCCCCCCAATTCAGAATATAGACATAATATGGCAGCTCAACGAAGGATTGCTGATTCTGCAAAAATGTTAGTATAGCAATATTAAACCATCCCCCACTTTACAATAAAAGGTTGGCATAGACCATGAAAACGTGGGTGGGTTGGTTTATGATTTCGTTACTAACAATAGTGGGGACCATCATCTGAGAGCTGAAGCCCCAACACTATCCTGAAGTAAAGTTCAAGGGAACATCAAAACCATCAAAACCAAAGTGGTCAATGAGTCAATGGTCATAGTTTACCATTGCTTAAAGGATCACTCCCGATTTACGGATCACCAAACCCAGAGTTTCCTGTAAGATGTCCCTTCAATCAATCCATTGAAATGCCCTTTCCAACAGCGTAACAAGCTCCCCTCGACGTCACACTATCACCAGAAATGACGATAGGCTTAGTAAAAGGGAGCTTTTGTTGGCCTTTTTTTCCCCCCATCCTCTGTTTTTCCTCCTTTAGTGGCTTGGTTTTCCAAGGTGCATTTCAGCTATCCTGCTCGACCTGACGTGAAGATCCTGAACGGTTTGTCCCCGGAAATTTCGCGTGGCCAGAAGGTGGCCGTGGTGGGCGAGAGCGGCTCTGGAAAGAGTGCCTAGGTTCCACATGGTTCCACGACTTGTCCACCTTGGCGACTAGTCCCAGTGCAGTGTTACAAACCTTTGGTGATTAATGGTTACTCTATCCAAATTATATATATATATATTTATAAACATTGGGTTATGAGTTATGAGGCTTTGCTATGATATTCTATCCAGCATATTGGGGGTAATCACAGTCCATGTCAATTGACAATTCCCAATTGCCAACCGGGCGCTCTATAGATCTCATGGTAATTTAAGAGTTTGCCATGGTAAATGACCAATTTGTCTCGATGATTTGCCAAAAAAAAGCATGACCTTTTGTTCCGGGGCTAGGTTCGATTAATTACCAGAGGGTATTTAGTATAGCTGCATTGAACATGGATAATACGTTGACATTTTACGACATTTTAATTTCTCATGAGTTTTCATTGCTAGACCAAATTGCTGGAGGGTGAATTGTTGGTATTGGTGGCCGGTGTTCCTGGTGATCAGCCTAGCCGCTAGCCCCATCCCAGATGCAACATGTGTGCCTAAAAGTGTCCAAAGTGGCATATGTGAAAATTGAGTACACCCAAAATTGGATAGTCAACGCGAAAGATTACAGAAAACTGTAACTGTGGGTTTTCTGATGGTTTTATATAGTTCTTCTGTGATTATTTGCCTCTAAAGATGTCATTCTGCTTTCCCCGTGGGTTTTCTCGGGCGAGGTACTGTGATGGCATTGCTGGAGCGGTTCTACGATCCAAATTCAGGTGGGGACCCGGGAGATACCGACAAGGACCCTGAATGGACTAAAATCCTGGGTGGTTTGGAATGGTTTGGAACATGTTTTATGACTTTCCATTCAGTTGGGAACTTCATCATCCCAACTGACGAACTCCATCATTTTTCAGAGGGGTAGGTATACCACCAACCAGAATCCCGTCATTTTGTACTAGGATGTACCAAGTGAAGGATTCGCAATCTGGATCTGTGTACACCGTGCCGATCTTATCGCCGGTGTTTGTTTCTCTTTGTTGCCTTCCGCCTGGGCTCGTTCAAAAATTCAGTTGTGATTTTAGAGTTGTGCGAATTGTTTGCCATTGAAGTTTATACACCATATAACCTTCACTATCCTTCACTTGGTCAACGTATGTAAACATATGTAAACGTCAAAGATCACTCGGTGGCCAACTTTTAAGGTTACTTCCCGCGGCTACGTTGAAATCCTGAGGTTTGGTGTTGGTGAACGGGCAAGACATGAAGAACTTCAAGGCAGCTTCGCCGGGGTCGTCGGAGTCCCGTGACTCGAGTCATTGGCAATTTTTCTCGACTGGTAATCTGCTCAAGATAGCGCTTAAATAGGGATATAATTATGCCGCTATCATATTCAAATTACTCCTCTTATCATGTATTTTCACTCGAGATCACACAAGTGATGATTAGACTACCCAGGTCTTATCATCGAGGCATTTTTTCTGTTTTGATTGTCGATGCCTGCTTTATGAGGCTTTCAGTGGTAGATATAGCACCATGAGATTTACCACCATATCAAAAATTAAACGCTTGGTTTGAGATGTTGGGGGTGGATCAAAAGCAACCATGTGTGAATCACAACTTCCCCCCAGGTCCCCGCTATTTTAGGGCTCTGGGTGTCTTCTAGAGGTGAGCGCTTTGAGACGCTGTATTGGCTCCTTGGAAAAAAATGTGTGGTTTAGTCATGGGACCAAAGATCCGGTCCCCAAAATCGTTGGTTTCTTTCATGGAAAATCCAGATGAAGTGGATGATAGCTGGGGGCTAACCCCCTGGATTGGAAACCTCCATAGAATTGCGATGGACACTGGTGGCCAAACATCCATGCTGGTGCTGGGGAAAAATTCAGGACCTCACCTTGTTCTACCGAACCCTGGAATGATGGTGAATGTTTTTAGGGGAAGTATTCCAATATTTGCCGAACTTTTCAGGTTAGTGAATCATTATAGCGTATCCAGATTCATTAAATAAGTACTTGGGGGGTGCAGTTGAAGAGGTTAGACATGGATATACCATGGCCGTTAACATTCACAAATTGGGATATGGGGCCCCTATACCTATGGTTTATATACCCACTTAGAAGTGGAACTGCACTTCTAAGTATAGCTTTGCTGTATCATTGGGCATATTTTCATGGTAAAAAAACACGCCTGGCGTTTTTGGAACTGAAAGCAGGCACGGAATCCCAGTCGCGTGAGGTTATGTGGGCCAGGAGCCGGTCCTCTTTGCAGGCTCCATCCATCACAACATCATGCAAGGCGGGGATTGGATGGAGCCATTGCAGGGGGTTGTTGCTTTGTTTTGTTCCATTTCCAGCGCTTAAAAAGAGATACCACATGATACCATTGACCTAAACGAAACCCTGGCTTTGTATTGGATGTGTTCATAAATCATGTTTGGGGGCTAGTCACAGGGAGGTATTTCATATGATTGGGGGGAAAGGGATTTCCCTTTGTTACTCAAACATGGCTTGCTGGAAAATCACCCATGTAGTTCGAAGTTTTTCCCAGTCATCGATGTTTGATTCATACGGTAATCCAACCATATCCAACCCAGTTTATTTGATAGGTAAATATATGTGAATATGGTAAGTCATCCAACTAAATGGGCCATATACATATATATATATATAGATAGACATGTATATATTTATATGTGTATATATATATATGTATCCATTTGCACAAGTTCTCAAACTGTTAATTAATCATTCCCAGAAAGTAAGTTCTAATCCTGTTCCTAATTTTGCTTGTTAAATTAAATCCCCAGTAATCAGATGGTATCATCCCCATTTTTGTTGGTGAAGTTAGATCCCATTGAGTCCCAGCAAATGCCAATAAATCCCATGAGATTCCACTAAATCCCAGTCAATCCCATTACCCCCCAGCAAAATCCCAGTCAATCCCATGTGATTTATTTAGTAATTTTAGTAAGTTCCCGTAAATTCCTATGAGTTGAAGGCCTGGCCTGGCCTGGCCAGGTTATCCGGGCGCCTCCAAAGAGGACTTTGCCCGGGCCTGCGCTGAGGCGCAGCTGGGATTTGTTGAGGCCTTGCCGGAGAAGTACCATACCTTCGTAGGACGGCCGCGGGACCGCACGGCTTTGGGTGGAAACAAAGGGCTGGAAAAAGGCGGGGAAAAATGGGCCACTGGGCTGGTGGTTGAAGGGTTTTCTCTTTTGGTAAATTTCAGCCATGTGATTAGCAGCCATAACTTTGGCTGATCAAATGTTCCGATGTTTGATGGCTAAAGCCTTCATCATGGTGAAACAGACATTTGCATTGTTAGCTCTTTTGGCGAGGATAATTGTAATTGATCCCCTATATGGTTTTGTTTGAAAATAAGGTACCATAAATCCATGGATCAATCATGTTCAATCATAATTATTCAATCATCAGTACCCCTCAAAAAAACGCCGCCATTTGAGGGCATAATCATGGTAGACTAATTTTCATGATTATACAAGCCACTTGGTAAGGTATACTTAAGACTTAAGATTTTAGTATCCATTGGTAATCATGGTATACCATTTGGGGGTATAATTGTGGTAGACAGGATTTAATCTGATTTGATGGGATTTAATCCATATATATATATATTTATTTATTTATTCATTTATTCATTTATTTATTTATAAATATTTATACAAATATATGGCATAACTATAGCCAATATAAGTTCAACTGTTTGCAGGGGGAGCTGGGCCACAGGAGCTGGGGGCGGTCAGCTGTCGGGCGGTCAGAAACAGCGTATCGCCATCGCGCGGGCCTTGGTGAACCTCGGCATCACTGTCGGGCCTTGGTCCGCTGAAACTCACCTTGCTGGTTTAGACAGTCCCTATTGGTGTGTGTTTGCGTGTGTGTGTGTATGTAGGTGTATGTTTGACATCACGCACCAGCTTGTATAACTCTGTAGCAAGGCTTGACTTTGCTTCTTATGGACCGCCCTGCACAATGATTCCCATGTATCTTTATCTTCAAAAACATGCAGTCAGGGACCGGCAGTAAGGGATAAGAAATCATTATTGACATATTCTATTTGCAAGTGCAGTTAAAATACTCACCGGCCTTTAAAATTAGCATATTCTATCTACCTTGTTAATTTTGAATATTCTATCTGCCTGTCCCTTATTGTAATACATATAATGATATAATATATATATATATATATATGTATGAATTGATATGGGTATAATATATAGGCATATATATATATAGAGATGCATACCTATGGGGAGATATAGTCACAGGATTTTTGAGACTGATCCACTGGCAAATGGTGACTGATGAACTACAGTAAAAAAAAATATATATATATATATATGATATATAATATATATATATATAGTTTTTTTTTCCGGGGTAAGTATTTTTGTTTGGTAGATATATTTGAGTGGATCGCAACATATAACCGAGGAAATGGAGTGTGAATATGTTGTAAGATGGCGATTGTTTGATTGGTTATTGGATGTTGACAAAAGGTGCCCCAGTTCGATATCTAAGTTCGTAATCTAAGTTGCGTTGCATCAGTAGGTCCGTAGGTGAACTAGGCTTGTATAATTTTGTGGCTAAACTATTTATTGTCGATTGGATTTCCAAGCCAACTAAGTAGTGACTGGGGTAGTTGCACCCCGGATTTGCAAGTGGATTTTCGTTACTTCATCATTGCAATTAATGAATAATGATGAATAATGACACCACCTATGATTAGGCAATATTAGGACTGTATGTACCTCACATTTAAATTACTTTCTATCCCACAGTTGTAGGTAACAGACTGGTGCAAAAATTCCCTCATTGAACTAATTGTATCAGATTGTCACGCATTGCGTTATCATTCGTAGATGCATACATACATACATACCTACCTACCTACATACATACATGAACATATGAAAATATGAACTTGGTTTTGGTGAGGATTCATTGCCAGCTTGCTGGAATCACCGTAGCCACAGGCCCGCGGCCCATCTACGCAATTAACCCAATCCTCATGCAGCAAACTGCCCCCGAAAGAACAGATTCAAGACGAAATCAGGGTTTCTGTGGGGGTCATAGGATCAGATCCCTTAATGCAAGTAATGACCAGCCATTTGTGGGCCCATGACTACCCGGACTACCCCATTGGATCCAGGTATGGTTCAAATTGTGGCATCAATGGGATTGCAAAACCAATCCTGTTATAGTTTGAAACATGTTGAATTTTGACGCATAGCCAAAGCCATGTGGGCTTGCCTGAAAAAAAGGGTAACTTCTTTTTCTCCATCATAACCACGATTTGGGGAGTTAAATACCCCATTTTCAGACACCCAAATATCACAAATATCATGTTGATTACTTATATCCCACTAGATCCCATCAAGTATTTCCATGTTTTTTAATGCTAAGCATTGCCCATGAAATCCTCCCTTTACATAGCACCCTTGTTCATAGCCATAGCCCTTTTTGGCCGTGTGTCGCCATGTTTTTTTTCCGCCCAGGAAACGTGCATCTTTTCTGTTCTTGGATGAAGCCACCAGTGCTTTGGACAATGCATCGGAGTTCCCTGACTTCAACGGGCGCTGAGTGGCTGAGTGTGGCTGGAGCCGTCATTTTTCGTAATCAAATGGCAGTGCCAACTGATATGTTGGGCATCCCAGTTTCTGGTAGTTTCTGGACTTTGTTTTTGTTTTGGGTAGTGCCTGTGATTTTTGGTCACCATGAATTTGGTGACCTAATGACATGACCCAGTACCCAGCTTACCACATTTGGGCAGATGTGTTTGTTTGTGTTCAAGGGATTAAGTAGAATATTTTACGCGCCCAGGAAGCATCATTGGGTGCCCAATTCGAAGCAAACCAAAGAGAGTGTCTTGTGATCCTTTATATAGCTATTGGCAGCAGGACATACAAGTTTGTACTATAACCATTAGATAGACCTCATGCAACATATGACCATGACAAGTAATTATTGAATAAACATGCATATACATACACCACAATGATATACATCTATTCATGACCATGCTAAAACCAAGTTATAATTATAACCCACCCACAACATTCTGTGCAATTCTTTTGGTGTCACACGTTGCACGCATACAAAACCATGCATCCCAACCAATCCCGAAAGAACAATAAACTAAACACAGTCCAGCATGTTTGATCCACCATAGCATTTATTGTCGGAATCCCAATAGCAAATCTAGAGTTTGTGGGATGGTTTGAATTCCACATAAAAAAATGATTGCGGAGGTGGTTTATGGCATTGGGTTTACCACAATTTTCCCATTATCCATTCTTCATCCGTTGTTGTTGCTTATAACCTTCTTAACCCTTACTAGCTGTTAATAATTCTTATCACCGATGATTCTTGTTGCTTGTATATATATATATATATTATATACATAAATAAATAAGTGAATATATGCAGAGAGAGAGATATATATATATATATATATATCGTTATTAGGTTATAGATGGTTATAGTGAATATTAGGTTACTACCCCCAAATATTCAGTTACTATCCCCAATAATCAACAGTGAACTCCTTTGATAAACACTATCCCCAAAAATAAACAAACTGGATCCCAAATAATATGGATGTCATATTGCCATACAAGGTGGTGCCTCCCCAGTTGTAAGTTGGCTTAAAACCCCAAGTAAATATAGATATATCTACTGTATATGAGTATATAGTATATATTTTTGAAAATATAGTTATTGCAATTATGTTCACCAACTTAGCCAACAAACTGGGGCACCACATTGTGTGCATCCCATGATAGTAACAACCATAGTAGTAAATCCTAATATAAAGCATTCCAACATTTTTAAAAAATCCACCATCGCATTTATAATCTATTGCATAATAACCATTCCACCAGGTTTTTTAATTGTATAATAAAATTGGAATATATATATATATGGTTGGTGGTTTGGAACATGTTTTCCATATATTGAGAAATTCATCATCCCAACTCCACCATTTTTTTTAAAGGGGTAGGGCTCAACCACCAACCAGATATATATATATATATATATATATTTATATAGATAGATAGAAAGATATATATATATATATAGATATTTTCATATGCCATATGCATCCCACTGACCTTAAAGGAAGATGATCCAACAGACCATCGACAGCCTCTGCGGCCGGGACCTGGGCATCGTCAGCATCGCACATCGCCTCAGCACCGTGCGGGGCGCAGAGAAGATCTATGTGCTGAGCCACGGGGCCTTGGTGGAGAGCCTTGGTGGAGCCACAACCAGAAATCATGTGGTTATAAAGTGGTTATACAATGAAGGTAATTGGTATTATAATTACCTATAGTTTATAAATGGTGGTTATAAATCAAAGAAGGTTATAGTGGTTATAAATCAATGAAGCCCTATGTTTTTTTTGGTGGAATATTTTTTGCATATGATTTGGTTGGTGGTTTGGAACATGAATTTTATTTTCCCATTCAGTTGGGAATTTCATCATCCCATCTGACGAACTCCATCATTTTTTAGAGGGGTAGGTATACCACTCAATGGATTGGTTTAAGGGAACATTTACAAGAAAGCCCCATATTTAATGATCCTCCTCTGTACTACCAGTTTTTTTTTCCTGGGGGTTCAGTACGCTTTAAAAAAAAAAACTATTTTCCAAAAATCTAGCAGACAGTGGGTGAGGGTCCCGGGGCATGATATGGGGCCAGGAATAAAATATCATACCAAAAAAGGCCCAGATTTTTTTTCCTGAAAGCTTCCTGACGTACAG
>Ga0126342_10008051_pt1 | contig 18854 bp, 14 predicted proteins | sample Cyp1metagenome_FD_92528 | JGI IMG/M metagenome (GOLD analysis project Ga0126342, IMG submission 92528) | Coral microbial communities from Lord Howe Island, Old Settlement Bay, Australia - Cyphastrea 1 metagenome | ecosystem: Host-associated > Invertebrates > Cnidaria > Coral ...
GGGCTGTTGGCTTGGTAGGGTTTCTATTCTATAGGGAAAATCCCCCCCCCTTAGTCCTGGGTTTTCGTTTTAGTCCCTATAGAATCAGACACCCAGGTTTGGTCCGAATTCCAACAGGGATTAATATATTATATATATATCACTTTTATATACCGGTTTAGGCAGTCATAGGGTTGGACTTCTACATTTTTGGGGATCGAGATTTCCCCCAGCCAGTGTCCCGAGCCAGCTCCGGCGTGCAGAGTTCCGAGGTCATTACGCGCAATGCTGTCGTGGCGGCGTGTGTTCAACAGCATCAGCTTCAGCAGGCCTTGGAGGTGGTCGAGGGTGCCTGGCAATGCCGATTGGAAACGGATGCTGCTTGGAGGCAAGGAGGCACAAACATGTTGTGCATGATTCTGCATCATTTGCTTTTTTGATTGATAGGTGATACTCGGATCACGAAAAAGTGTTGGTCTAAGTTTGGATCTCATGGGTATGTTAGGCCATTTCATCCTAACTTGGGTTTATCAACCATGTGGGTATGGGTCAATACCTATAGATACATTTTTAGTGGGATGAACATCCATTTACCAGCTATTTTGGGGTTCACTAGGTACCAGGGTTTTGACCCATCCCCATGTGGGCTGAAAGCATGTCCACAATGAAAACACTTAGTAACAAAATTAGTTGCTCATTTAGGAATCTATTGTCCTTGAAACAAACAGTCTGTACTCTATCAGACACGTTCTTGGATATATGATGATATGATATGTGTTACGCTATGGCGGATTTATGGATGAATTTCCCATTCAAACCTCCATTTACAGTATAAGATATTTTCCACTGGTGGGTTTCTGATTATTTTTTGGTATGTTTTTGGTGTGCAATGATGGTCGCCCTTAGGTCATTACCGATGACTTGACCCTCGTTGCATGTGAGAAACGCGCTGCGGGCTTCCGAGCGCTACCAGTCTTGGAGAATTTGACGCGACGATCGCTGGGGCAGATGGAGAAAAAGAAAAGCAGCGGCCGTTGCCACGGGGACACGGCGACAAACAATTGGGGTATGTTGGGGTTGTCCAGAACTGGGATTTAGTCTAAAGTTTCGTTGATATTTCCATTTGGACAATTGCCCGAAAATTGTCATGTCAAAGGATAAACACATGATGAACATGATGATAATCTTGAAGAATTGGGAGTATTCAATGGCAGTTCATGTTCATCCATATTCCATCATTTTCCGACAAGCACATATTTGGGTATCCAGAAGTGCAGCGATGAATGTATGATATCCAGCTGAAAAAAGCTCACTTGGATTGCTTCGTTGAACAGGATCCCCGGACCCGCAATTGATGGAAAGAGATATAGGATTTCCATAATTCTTCCCCTTGACATCCTATTTGTATCATTTTGTATCACTGTTAACATCTATTAACTAACCCAATGAGATAAAAAATAAACAGCTACTGCTTCCAACTCCGGATCCATGATGAGTAAACTATAATAAACTTGTAAACTTGACGAGTAGACTTAGCCAGATGGCTTGTTTTTCTTAGGGAAAGTATAGAGCCTGTCCCCATAAGATGTGACTTACTAGAAGGGATCGGGGATCCCACAGAAAAATTCTGACATCTCAATGGGGTGCCGAACACCCCGGCCATGTCAACCCCAAGCCTCGCAGTAGCTCAAACGGTTGGTGGCCGGGAGCAGGTTTCCATTTCGGAGCCAGTCAGCGAAACCTGTCAAAAACCCGTGTGATTCTTTGCTAGATCAAAGGGAAGTGTCTTAGACAAATCTCAGGCATCACGATCTTATCAGTTCCCAAACTACGTTGAGCTATGTCCTCCCAATTTGGCCAGCTCTATATCGCCATCCAATGTAGGTACCTGCTCTCCATATGTCTCCATAATGTACAGTAAATCCCCAGTTCGTTCGTGGCCTTGCATACAGCATGATTTTGGCAATACAACACATCAATGATGCATGCAGCGCGGTCGGCTATCAATGAGTACAGTATATATTGTCATAATATGTCATAATATTATTCTGATTATTCTTGTTTGTTACTATTATTGTTCGTGCATAATTTCGTGATTTAGAATGGCCAGAGAAGTGCTGATTCCAAAAAAATGGGAATACACAAAACAAATTCAAAAAAACAATCCAAAAAAACAAAAAAAAGTCAGAAAACAACAAAAACAACCACAAAAACTGGAAAACATCGACTCAACAGAAGACTCAGAAGGAAAAAAAACAAGAAAAATTCATTGGCTGCGCAATGTGATTTTGAAGGACACACTTGGAAAACTTGCTGAAAAATGGAAAAACTGAGAAACGTGTACATTATCGATTACATTTGAGTCCGGAATTGAGTCTTCGGTTGAATCTTCCTCTGTTGGATCTCTGTTTTCAATTTGCTTCTTTTTCTTTTATTTTCTGAGTGCTCTGTTGAGTCTCCGTTTTGAAGTTGTTTTTATTTTGTTTCTGTTTTGTTTTTCTGATTTGTTTTTTATTTTCAGTTGTTTTTTTTTGAACTGTTTTTTTTATCCCTGAAGTTGGAGTTCTCTGAGTAATTATTTTTCACACGCGTAATTACAATAATTTACAATCATGTATATCACATTATATCACTATCCCCATAGACTCTGCCAAATCGGGGAGGAAGATGACTTTCCAAAAAATATTGACGTTTACGGTCGAACTGTGAATTTACTGGAGGCTACCATTGTGAATCATAGCTATTCGGTGCCTGCGTTCGTTGAGTGCCCCTCTCCAGGATTTGGATTGGGACGCCTCGGCGAGAGAGAAGGGTGCTTGAACAGCTGGCAGCTGGCGACTGACTTGCTAGAGTTCAGCAGGTGAAGTTTCGGTGAAGGTTTGGTCGAACTCGGTACCAGTGGGAAATGAGCTTTGAGCTAAACCAGGTATGTGACTGTGACTGTGAAAATGTAAAAAACAATGACTTACCATGTATTTCTCCCTGAACAAGTATCTAAGTGTTTGTAAAGTTTTGAACATGGGGTACCCCTAAAATCCAATGACATAAACCTCTCTAGCGCCATCATCCACCATCTCCATCTCCATCAAGCATCTCCATGATCATCATCATCATCATCATCCTCATCCTCATCCTCATCCTCATCCTCATCCTCATCCTCATCCTCATCCTCCACAACCAATCCAACATAATCGAAATAATATGAATAATATAAATTATATACATATACAGATACATGAAATAGTCATTGTGGCATGATCCTTCAACCTACCTGTAGATTATTCACCTCCTTTCGTTCAAACTTGGTCCCTAGTTCTGACCTGCTGATGTCGACCGCATTCCAATGCTTTCCCTGCAGTTGTGCTTCAGAATGAAGCCCACCCGGTCTCCGCTCGTGAAAATGACCAGTGCCCAAAGGACCCCTCGTTGATGCTGCTTAGTTGCTGGATTTGTTCATGATGTTACTTCCTACTGATACTGCATATACTACTGTAACTTGTCACAAATTGTGTAATGGCAATTGTTCTGAAGCGATATCGAAATCTAAACCAGGTTCGGAGATAGAAGCGACATGGTGTTCACTGGGCACCGCTCCAAGACACTTCCCAACTGAACCAGGAGCCCACATGATGCGGATGAACTTAGAGACCATCATGTGGGTGTTTCCTAAGTCATGGGGTACCCCAAATTAACATCCAAACTACTGTAGACTATACGTATCTATACGTTGTCATTATTGTTTATGGGGAAACCATCGTATATAAATCAGATGTGAAATGGAGGACCCTCGTTCTTGAAGCATTCATTTTCTGGAATAGACAAGAGCTCTTTCGATGTGAACAATAGTGCACGATGCTTTTGATGTGAACAACAGGGCACGATGCTTTTGATCCATACCGTAGATACATGTCCATGCCTGGTTACCTAATTTGTTATTGTGGGGCACATGTCGATTTCATTGGCCGTGGTCAAAATCGAAAACCGACCTAAATTTGTCCACACTTGCTGATAATCATTTGGATTTACGTTCAAAGTCTTGAGGTACCCAATCTTGAATGCCAATATGGTGGGGTTCTTAAAATGGGGGTTTGAATACTAAAATGGTCTAATTTTTGATGATTTGGGGTAAAACCATTTTAGGAAACCTTCATATACGCATTGAATCATACATATGTAACATGTATCTATGTATATATATATGTGTATGTATACATTATTATATATATATATATGTACGTATATGATATAATAAATATTATATATAATTATATATATATATCATATACACATATGTCTCTACATCTATATTCTTACAAAGTATATCAAACATTCTGGAAGCAGCTTCTCCACTAGCTGCATGGGACCTAAACACACTTGCCCGTCATGGCAACCTTGATGAGTGACCCCTGTGATCCTCATGTTGCTGGGTGGTAGAGAGGAATGTGGGTGACACCGCAGATTTGTCGTGATTCCATGGTCTACCATATGATCTACCATGAGAAATTGGCATGATCATCCAATGATATCCAATATCTTTTCCATTGCTTTCCTGATCAGCGAGCGGATTGAACATGGAATCCCATCGAAGCGGAGCAGGGCGATGCACCGCATGCCGAATGGCATGGAGGCAAGAGGCGACCAAAGGATGTGCCAAAGATGTGAGAGAAGATTTGCAGATCTGAATATTTTTTGTAGTGCATATATATATATACATGATTATATAATTAGTATATAGTAGTTTATATATATAATATATATAGTGTATGTATACGTATATACATTTATGTATAGATGTACGGTATACGTATAAATGTATTCTGTAGATATGTTTTTGTATGTGTGGATAAAGGTAATTGTGTGTCCATGTACCAAGGAATATTTACCAATACGGTAACAGTCATGATCCACTCAGTCATGGCCAGTTCTGAGGCCCATGCATGGATCCGTGGTCTTTCCCAACAGGCCTGGGGCGTCCATGAGGGCGGTTAATATCTCCGGATTCCCCTGGAATGGATGACCAGCCCCAGGCTGATGATCAATGGCATTTGCTTTTGATGAGAAAAAAACGGCTTCTGTATTTGAAGAATGTTCACGAATCATATTAACTGGAACCTGGTTGCGACCCTGATTTGGAGATAGCCTTGATTAAGGAGTTTGAAACATCCAATACACTTGCTCCTTGGGTTTCGGGAATGCTTTGTTGCTGCTGGGGCTGGTGCACGTGCTGCTTTCAAACGACTTGAAGCCTGCCTTTTGTGCTTATCATCTGATGTTTCCCTACATGTTTCCCCATAATACCACCATTTGCGTTGCTAGAGTCTAGAGTCCTCCATTCTTGGTCCAAAACCCTGCCTTGGATCAGCAAATTCTGGTGATGGGTCAAGTTACCTATATGAAATCCCCATACTTTGGGGATGTTTGGGGAATCACATGCAACCATCCAACCAGCGACCTTGGAGGCATCTCCATCGGCACGTGGGCCCAAGGCAGGACTGCCGGGAAATCCCACGGTCCAAGTCCAAGGGGGTTCCCAATAGCTGGATGGTTTCATGGTTTCACATTTGGAGGTGGATGGAGTTGTTTTTTTTGCTGGGAAAATCACTATTGCTGGGGGATGCCAACCGGCATGCCATGTTTGATGGATGGCATCCCCAAACCAGATTGAGATGGAATCCCACGGCACCATCACGACTACTGGCAGTAAAATAAGTGTGTTTACATGTTTTTACAACTGAAGTAATGTTGTTAAAACAATAATAAACCACCCCCCAAATCACCATTTATATAGGTGGTATAAACCATTCCCAAATGGGTGGTTTATTATTGTTTCAACCACATTATTGTGATTTCATCAGTGAAAGATGACGATGAAATCCCACCAAACATGCGTTGATGGTGATTTGATCACGGTGCATCCTTTTCATTTATTGACCCTCTCAAAGCCCCTTTTGGCAATCTAAGAACGAAAAGCCATTGCCACGTTAGGTTTCCAGAAAATGAATGAAAATGATACATATATATACATAATAACAACAATAATAATGATAATATATTCATGATATATGTACATATCGTAAATTGGTTTAATAATACATGTAATTATATTATATTGTCATATCTAGATATTATTTATTATATCCCTGGATTAGCATTCCAACTTCAGAACATGCTCACCGCCAAGGATCTCTATCGCTTTATCGCTACCACGTGAGATTTTCCTCTGGCACATGTCTCATCATTCTAACCCGCCAAATTCACGGCCATGTTTGCTATGTTCCATAGAACCGTGTTGATCCATCAATCGGCCTATCCAGCTCTTGAACTTTCAAATTCATCCAAGACGCTCCATGAGTAGTTCCAGACTTTTCGTAATTTCTAACTCTTCAACTTGGGTGTTTTTCTCAAGTTGGATTATAGCATTCAAGTCATTATTATGGTTTCCCCGTCTCAAAAAATAAGATAGAAACTCGGGGGATCACTTGGTGTCCCCCATGACTTAGGACCCATCCACAAAAAAACATCATCAATATTTGATTATTGATGGTTAACATCCAACATGTTAGCTACTTCAAATCACATTGCTAAGGCTTAGACTAAGTATATAGTATAATATTTTAATATATATATATAATATAATATATATATATATTATATTTATATTATATTATATTATATTATATTATAATATGTCATATGTATATATGCAATTTTGCTGACAGTGTACATAATTTCATATTTTATATTTTCGATATCCACCACATTATGAGAGTGACATATGCCAGGTTCCAACTCCACCACGAGCGTCTCCTCGGAAGGGCGAACAGGCGCTCTCTGCGTTGCAGATTCATTGGGAAATCCCTATCGGATGGAGATATAACTATACCAATGGGGATATAATAATCATCAAGAATCAGAAACAATGATGATAGATTGATGATAGTTATATTCAATCTGAAACAATGAGTTGTTATAACTGTAGTTCATGGGGATACTCTCCCAGGAGTGTATAATTAGAACAGGGTAATCCCGGAATCAAAATATGATGATTTCCGAAAAGTCATCGGGGATCCCCAGTCACCATGGTGGTTTCAATACTAAGTCATGGTCGTTCATCACTGGGATGATTTGAGGTGCCCCTCCACTACTTGGAAACCTCCAAGTGTCCTATGATCTACCCTCTGGTAAACTAACATAACTGGAAAATCACCATTTTCAATGGGTAAATCTACTATAAATGGTCATTTTCAATAGCTATGTTAAATTACCAGAGGGTATAACTATGCCTAGACGATCTAGATTCCAACAGTTCTATTTTCCAAGCCCAAGATAGTTGTGAGGGGAAAAGAACTGTACAACTTCCATGCTTGACTAGGGTTAACTTGGCTTCACCTATGACTGGAATTGCGGCGCTATATTTTGCGACAAAAAATGGATGACAAGTCCCTGAAATTTCCAGTGATGCCACTCAACCAACCAAGGTATATACATCCAGCTGCTTACCCAGCAACAATTGGGCAAAACCAATTCAGGAAACACGTCACCTAAAGGACTATCTCACCGAGATATGCCACCTGGCTGTGCGAAATGGTGCATTACCCTGCAAAACAGCATCCCATGAAAAGACCATTGACCCAATTGATATACTGTGGATATCTGTAGTAATACATGATAGATTAGATTTGATTAGATAAGATGAGATGAGACTAGATTAGATTAGATTAGATAGATATAGATAGATAGATAGATAGATCGAGAAGAGCTGGAATGATGTCAATGGTTCTTTCACTATTGTGAACCCAGTAGATGTTCCCTTCAGCTGGGGTACCTAACTATTTCTACTGGATGATGGTTTCAATATGCGATTAATTCTTTATATCCCATATTCTCTGGGGCCACGGACATCCAAAAAATCAAAGAGAGGCAAACAACGGTTCAAATACAACCACATGTTTGTAGGAGTTTACCCACGATATCAAAAAACAATGTCATTTTTGGCGGGTTCGTTATTCACTACCAAGTGGTCCCCCTCCACTTTTATGTCTTGGTTTATAACCTTATCTAACCTCAATCTTACTGTAACTATAGATATATCAACCATAAATCCTAGTGATATTATTAGTGAAATTCTTGATAGCTATGGTTCATCTATCCTAGATTAGTTCGGGTTAACTATAGATATATCGACATATATCGACTATTGATATTAACATCATGTTTACCATCTATTCACCATATGGAGATTTCCTGACATGGGGGTACCCCAATGGCTGGATGGTTTATAATGGAAATCCCAATCTAAAGTGGATGATTTGGAGGTATCCCCATTTCAGGAAACCTCCATATCTATCATAATTGTTTCTGATTATATCCCCATTGTTATAGTTATATCTCCATCAGATTGAATATAACTGTCAACCATATATATATATATATATATTGACTATAGATATATTAAACATCTAATATATTAATCATATAACCATATGGTTCAGCCAGGATTTGGGCCGAAGTCCCATTCTGCGCTCTCAAAGTGCCACGGTCAGCAGCTCTGCCGGGTCCCCGGGACCACAGATTTGATGGATGTTTAGTAGCCATGAGTAGCCTCTGGTTATGACTAACAGTTTGCCATGGAAATCATGGAGAGATTCACCATGCTATTAATTACGGTAAATCCACTATTTCTATGGGCCATCTATTTTCCATGGCTATGTTAGTCATAACCAGAGGGTAACCATCTTCCTGTAGCATATTCTCAGCATTTATCCCAAATCGATGGGATTTAAGGTGATTGAACCAAGAATCATCTGCAATCCTGTGGCTCACTTGGGATAGAATCAGGATATAATTCACCAAAATATGTCTGAATGTGACTGAAAATGGGAAAAATTAGGCAAATGATGATTAAGAAACATTTTTTTTGGGGGTAATTCTCCTATTCTCGGACAAACCCAAATCATCTCCAGAATGGCTAAGTTCAGTCTGGTGAAATATATGATATATGATATATCTAGACAGTAGGTAGGTTAGATCGCTGTATGTTCAAGTTATTTCATTCTTGATGACAGACTCACCGGATCTCAACTGTTCAGTGAATTTGTATCCACGGCAGGATCAGCAGGATGGGTACTGGTTTTCTTGGAATGTCGCGGTTCATCACTTGGCACAGCAAAATGATTGACAGATGATCTAGACATGGATAATGGTCCTAGATTTCGTCTTACTCAAGGTATTACAGATGTTACAAAACTGGCCTGCGTGCCGACCTTTTTGGGTCTACCCCACCGAGTTTGCGGATTGAAGTTCCGGTGAAGTCCGGTGAAGTTCCCTTTTGGCTTTAAGGAAAAATCATGAAAAACGATTCAAACAGCCCATTGGGATCCATTGGCTTCCAAAGCTTCGATAAATTGTCGTCTTCTACTGGGTACAGTGTACAGGGTATCTAGTAGCGGCCATGGTCAACCAATTCGTTAAAACATGTTTGCTTGTGATAGGCTAGATACAAGCTAATTACTATGGTTATGAGCTAGCTATTACTCTTCAGAATTGATCCAAGTGATGATTGCTACCGTTCACCACGCGTGTTTATGTTTAGATCTATGAGAAAGCGGAGGTCACCAAGGCCAGTTTGCGAAACACGGTGCTATTTTTGGCAGTGGCGGAAGAATAGGGCCACCCCGCTGGAAGATGATGGGGGAATCAGCACCTAAATAGACACAAATGTATATATACACATGTATGTGACATACTGTGTATCTCTATGTATAAAAAATGTGATTTACTTATATATCTATCTATCTATCTATCTGATCTGATCTGATCTGATCTGATCTGATCTAATCTAATCTAATCTAATCTATCTATGGTTCTATATTTCTATCTATCTGTCTGTCTGTCTGTCTATCTATCTGTCTATCTATCTATCTGTCTGTCTGTCTGTCTATCTATCTGTCTATCTATCTATCTATCTATCTATCGTGTCCATATATGTGTACTATTTGATGGTTAAAGATGATAATCATTAGGATCATTAGTGCTATCATCAGTGAATTTCATGTTGCTGTAGATGTTATGTGACAACACATCACGTGTTGACTTATGATTAGTTGAATCAGTTGAATCCCCATGATTGTTGGTTAGATACTGTGTACCTCCTCATTGTTTAAACCTTGATTTGGGGTTTATTAAAACCTCCACCTTGGGTTCATCATTCATGGCGTTAATTCTACCGCTATTAGTCTATGATGTTTGTCTATGTCTATATATATACACATATATATATAATTATATATAGATATAGATACGCTGTCTTCATTTGAATGCTTTTGAGTGAGCCCATATCACTTAAATTTGCATCTCAGGAATGGCACATGGTTGCTAACAACGGTGAAAAAAAAACATCTTCCGCACGAGAGGACTCAGGTAGATCTTGGGGGTTACCGTTTCTGTGTATAATATTACGGCCAGGCGCTGTGTGTTGCCCGGAAGGTTCAAATGGCGTTTCAACATGTTGCGAACATGTTTAAACATTATCCTTCAACATGCTCACCTGCGAAGGGCCAGTGTTTTGAGATTTCCCAGACGACGAACCCTAAACCCTAAAACCCTAAACCATCCTAAACCTTAAAACCCCAAACCCTAAAACCCCAAACCCTAAAACCCTAAACCCTAAAACCTAGGCTCTGAAAACTTTGAATCCTCAACTGGAAAACACTGCGTATATGCAGTATTTTCTGCAATCTCTCCTATCATATATTCGACAGCACGTCATTCTCAATGTTAATGTCTGGGCAACACACGGCGTCTGTGGGTAATATTAGTATATTATTATAGATTAATATAATGTATGTATAATCTATATAATGTGTGTATATATAATATAAATATATAATTATAAATATATATATATTATACACATACACATAAACACACATACACATACATACACATTCGTACATATACTTGTCTATATTCACAGTAAAAGATCATGAAACAAACAACGCCGGGATTCACGTCCTTCAAATCCCTGCGCTACAGGTGATTACCAATGACTTGGGCACATCTGAGCGCGGCACACTGAGCATACAGGGTGGTCCTGGTGGTCCCGGGTTACAGGACGGGACCGGAAGGGACCGGAAGGGCTTTGGTGTGGAGAATGCCTTCCCAAAATCAACAATTGAAAGGATATATGGGTGTGTCTGAAAATCAGGATACCCATACTTATATGATATATGGGTTTGTCTGAAAATGGTGGATTTGTTCCAAAAAAAAAACATTGAACTACATTGTACATAAACATTGGACAAATGATGACCAAGAATAAATGAATTTAGGGGCAGCCTATTTTTAGACCATGGGTTATGGAATTAGTTAATAAACTGCCGAGTAAATAGCTGCGGGTCAACCGGATGAGCAGCAACAGAGCTAGCAAAATGGAGTCCTACCCTGCGAATGTGGTATCACAAGTTTCAACATCTGTCAAGAGTTTTTTCTAACCCATCCCCATATCCATTCCAAGACATTATATTTGATAATATCAATGGATTGGTTTAAGGGATTTTTTCTACAAGAAACCATGGTTTTCACCATTAAATATTAGGTTTCCTGTAAAATGTCCAAATTTTACCCTTGAATTTTGACGATGTATGAGGAAGTCTCATTGCATTGTGGGTCAAGTCAGGTATCCGGAAAAGTGGTGTGAACTCGTCAATCTGGGCCCGAAAATTGGAGCAATTTATCTGTGCTCCCCAGGGTTTTCAATTTTTATCCATAGCCATTTGATTTGACAATGAAATCATATGAAATCAATGGTATACGGTATGCCATATTTGAATATAGAATAATATAGATGTAGGATCATTTACAGGCCGTCCCCTCAAGAGTAAATTATCCGAGACGCCAGTGGAATTTGGTGGATCCATGTCGGGCGGTGTCTTGTGATTCGTGGAGGGATCAACACCATGTTGATAGCTGTGGGATGACCCTGCAGCACATCGCCAAAATTCGCTGACAGCCAAAACACGATGGTGAAATATGGTGACAGCCAGAAGTGCAGTCACTGCAGTCCATGAATTTGGGATCTGCTTTAGAGCATCAAACGATTATCCAGACGATGCTTGGATGAGTCAAAGATGCTACCGCCAAGGCCAAGATAGCCTGAATTTGCCAAGTAAGAAGATGTCACAAGAATGTATAGTTTTTTGTTTACATGTTCACGTCGAACGTCAATAATTATACGGTCAACAAACATGTTTTTCTTGATGTTTGGTTTGCACTTTTTCATCAGGAACGATACATTCTTTTGCCTAGCGTTCACCTCACGGCTTCAGAGGAAAAGGGCGAACTAAAAACTGTCAGGAATATTCCCGAACAGAAGCTCTTGTGAAGAGATTGTTCATTATGTCATTATGTATAAATATTTTTCTTTTTAGATAATTATCATTACGGTCCCAGGCTCATGACGTGAGTTTGATCATGTTTGATGGGACAGGAGCTCAGCCCTCCTTTGCTCCGAGTCATACCGGATTATATCCCAATTGAGTATTTCAAATGATTTCACACTTGTTGGAAGTGCATACATACGGACGGACGGACGGACAGACAGAGAGATAGATCAATAGATATTAAATAGATGGATAGATCAATAGATAGACAGAATACAGTAAGTTCAGTATGAATTACAAATACATAATGAACTGAATACATCTGAATACTAGTATAATCTAGTATATATATATATATATATATCCATAATATTGGGCTTATAGCCATAGAAATTTCTTCTTCGATAAAACACCTCGCAACACAGGACTGGGTGATGAAGATGACTTGTTTGCAGGGGACCCCGGGGACAATCGTACCCCAAGAGTGCCTGGGTGATGGTTATTTTCAGGTGGAGAATTATGATCACTCAATAATAGATATATATGATATAATAGTGGCTACCCATGGCTACCCCATTCATCTAATTATCAGCCATCTTGGGTGAAGAAACAGCTGACTGGACATGAGAGTCAATGGGGATTGATAAGTAGCAAAACCGCTGAGAACTTGGGATTCGGCCAGCAATGACGAATAAGAAATCAATAAATCCCCGTGACATTTTTGACCTGTCGATTTGGCAATCTGACATCTCTGACATATTCTGACATGGCTGGGAGCTCGCAATTCTGTTCGGGAGACACTCGAGACACTCATTACACTAATCACTGCGCTTGTTGCTGCGATCTCATAGTGCCTACGTCCAGATTTGTTGGTTTTAAAGCCCTTTCTGGTCATGAAAGCATATGAAAGCACTTCCAACTCATCTCACCCTTATTGTTTGATTAGAATCCCTTTGAGATCACCAAATATCTGGATTGTGTCCCACATTCAACATGGCTTTGTTTGAGAATAGGCTACCTCAAAATCTAGTGAGTAATCATTTTATTATCCCATTAGTAATGGGTTTATATTATCTCATCAAAATGACCATTTTGGTATACTCCATAAAATAGGGGTATATAAACCCCCAAATCATCCCAGTCATGAACGACCATGACTTAGTATTATGGTGACTTGGAGATCCCTTTTGAAGACATACCCATTTAACAACATTGCTTTTGTTGCTTCCCAGATATTCACACTGCTGTCATCCTTAGGCTTCAAGAGATCCAATCAAAGGCACGAGGTCTTCGAGAAGGCGCGAGTCGTCGCGCTTCTTGAAGGCATACTGTCTGGGTCAATCTTGGATGGTTATTTTAGAACCTTTAGAACTTGATCTTTTACTACACATCGGGAAAAAATCTATATATTTATGTTAATATATTGATCAACCATATTTGTAAATATATTTGTATATCTACTTATCTTTATGGGTCAATATTTATGTTAATATACAATAATATACACATATATTGACCCAACCAGCCGATGGTTTTTTTTTCTGGGAATTCGCAGCCAAGAGGAGGTCACGTTTGACCCGAGGAGGTTTTTGGGGTCAACATTTGAGACCCAGGGGAAGCAATTTTGACAAAGATGACTCATGACTCATATCCGACATTTTTTTGTGAGGTTTAAACAAGCAATTGTTTTGATTGAATGCTAATGCTACAAGATGCTACAAGTTTCAAGAGTGCCAAGATTGGCACTTCTTTGTCTTAGTTGCAACAGTTAGGTGATTGCGCAATAAAAACATGTGCGAAAGTGGGATTTACCAAGTGTGATGGAGCGCACAAGCATCAGACAACGATGTTAGTATCAATTTCAAGAGATCTACCCAAGGACAATTTGTCAGAAGCCCATGCCATTCTTTCTCTTGCGATGATACTCCCATTGAAATTCCAACCTAGATATTGATCATGTCCTTTATTTGAAAGATTCCCCCATTGACGATCTTGTTGGTAGTCTGGAATATGTTTTTCATATGTCCATGTTTGGATGTGTCAATGATGGTCCACAGTGACATTTAGATGTTTCAGTGCGGTACCACCAACCAATCACGATTGTTCATGGTTAGTATCCTAGTTTTGTTCTGACAGTTTGTGAAACAGACAAGTTCTTGATGGAGGCCGATTGTTCCTATTGTTCCTCGCCTAATCATTCCTCATCCTGCTGTCATGTGGTGCCTGCAATGAACAAAACAAGAAGAACACATCAACCATGCTTACATACATTGATACTATTCAATGCATCTAGTAAAAGGTCATCATACATTCGAATCATATTATCATCACTATCCTCCCGGCCAGGATATTGTTAATCAATGTTAATCATATGTTCTGTGCATATTATCACCATTCGATCATATTATAATATGCTCTGTTATCATCTCACCCACCGGCAGCATTCCTTTTGTTCAGATCTCATTGTGATACCGCAGGTTTTGCCCAACCAGAGCCAGTCCCGCGAAACAAGAGGCTCATGGGATCCCTGTGAAAGGACGCTCCCCGTTGGTATATTTGTTGATAGACATGATTATATTTACCCTCTGGTAAACTAACATAGCTATGGAAAATCACCATTCTTAATGGGAACACTCACTACAAATGACCATTTTCAATAGCTATGTTAGTTTACCAGAGGGTACATATATATATATATACATATGGTAATAGTGGACAACATTTGGTAATATATGATTATATATGATTATATATGATTATATATGATTATATATGATTATATATATATATACATATATGATTATATATGATTATATATATATATATACATATATGATTATATATGATTATATATATATGGTATATATAAATGGTAATATATTAGATAACCCCTTATAACCCTAGGTAATGGTGATGTGATAACTATAATTAGTACCGTATTGATCCACCTTCCATGTAATGTATCATAGGAGCAGATGGGTCCTTTGAAACCCTGGTTTGGTATGGGATTTGATCATTTGGGGGGGCAGTCATGACGTGTACCCAATACTGGGGGGGATGGGATTACTCAGATGTTTTTTTCGTGCTTACCGCAGTTCATATGGGTAATGAAAGCCGCTTTCTGGGATGCAGATGCCTGGTTAATTTTTCCATATGAACACTCCATGTGGCTGAGAAATAGGTAGTACCTTCCAAATGCGCGGTGGATATGGGAAACATAGGCCGATTTTATCGCGATTTCCGCAAGGTAGGATCAAGAATCGTCCTAGCTACAATCTGCTCGCGGATCCCAGGTAAACGCAACGATATGTATTCCCATATGTTTACAGCAACCGTCAAAAAGATACAACAGTAAATTCCTGGTAAAATATGGCCGGGGAAATTCAAACTTAGCAATATCAAAGACTGCTTTGCTTAACCTTGAAATGGTCACTCCTCCCAAAATCATCCAAAATCAAGTAAGTTGATATCTGACAATATCAAGTGTATGAACCACTTTGATATATCTCACCTTCGCTAAGAAATTAGCAACCTGCATCCAGTCCATGATATGGCAACGGCCACGCAAATGAATATACGATATATATATATACATATATATAGAGAGAGAGAGAAACATGTGTATATATATATACACAGATATGAGCAAACATTGGGGAATATCAAATATCCAAGAACCGGTCACAGTCATTTACAAAAACTGTAGGCCACGTGTCATTATCCCTGCAGAATTGCGGATTCATGATCAACAATTGAGCCATTAAAAATACCCTGTTGATAGCTAAATATAGAGGTCATACTCACTGGTTACATGGAATTCTCGTAAACCAATAATGATCCCTTCCCCGCGGTATTATACTATACACCCACCCAGAAATCGTAATTAAGTAGGGCATTTATACATACTTGGGACCATTTAGAGGGTGTTTAACATCAGGGGGAAGGGATCAATAGGATGGGATAGTGCTATTGATCATGGCCCAATCAGTCAACTACTCTTGACATCTGCAGGACACAGATCAGATTGTTTCCCTTGAAAAAATGAATCGACCTCCCCTCATCAACACCAACACGGAGCCTCCCAATGACATCAGTTTTGTTTGTTTTTTTATTGATTGATTGCGACATGTTTGGCCTTCATGTATCTTTTGGCTCCCATGTTTCCCAGAATGGTTTGTGGACACCTCCCTTCAGACCGGCAAAAACAGAGGTGCTCCCCTTCACTGCTCTGAAAAAAAACCATCCAATGAACACTGGTGAAATCAGGCTGTGTCTTTCAGAATCCTTCAATGCATTTTTCTAGTACCCATTTTGCCGGGCTTGCCTTGGAATCTCCAAAAAATCACGAAAAGGTCCTCTCGTCACACCATGATTTGAAGGGAAGAGGTCATGGGCTTAGCGGCTAAGCTGCCACAACACCTTGGGTCCGGTTTGGTATGAAACATTGCTGATTCAAGCATCAAACATGAGTATCTCACCAAATGGTGAGATCATGGCAGCCATTTTATGGGGAATGTAACCAATATGAGATGGGTGTGCGCATCTTTCTGAGGTATTAGACTTTATTCAACCAGCAAAACTGTGGGTTTTCAAGACCAACCACCGTGATGTAATGGGATACAGAACTGGCGGATATTCACTTGATATTCATGGGTTTGGCCAAAAAAGAGAATGAGACTCCAATGAGACAACATTGGATAACTTGGAGTAACCTATTTTCGAATCCAGGAGTGCCAGTGAATGGTCCCCATGTCTGCAGATTATGGGTTTTGACCGGAAAAAAAAACAGGTTGCTTATGATCTGGCCTATCTCTTGCCCACGATGGGGGAATTTGATGGAATTTGTGGAGGTGAAGAAGGAAACATCATGGTGTTTTTCAAGGTGGGTTAGGGGGACAACCCAATGATTCACATTGATTCACAAGGTGTAATCAGATATGATAGTACTGTAAAGCAATGTAAACCACACGTTGGCTCAGGTGTCTGAATGTAAATGCTGCAAATGTAATTCACGAGGAGCAAACATCGGTGTAGTGAGGTCAATCTTTATGTTTGCTGGGCCAATGAGCCGAAAATGTCAAAAACCATAACCATCCTTTGTGTTTGTCATGTTTTGGTCATGTTCAGAACCAAGCATCTCCTTTTTCCGGTACCCAGTCTTGACTTGACACATCCACATAATCAATGAGAATATCAGGAACCTGAAATGGAGGTATTGTACCATATAAGTTAAGTCCATATTTTGTGGGGATATATGGGGATATTCCCTTACATATGTAGCTCATAGGCCTTATATATGGTAGGTACCTCCAATTTGGTTCCTGAAATTCTCATTGGCACAGTTTCTTGCTTACTTGTTGACGCTTGTACGTCCATTTTGTTTAAGATGTACGTTGAGTGAGTTGGCCTCTCATTCTTTGGTGACAAGCCTTTTATAGGGTTTTCCCCCTTCTACAGCATTGCCAACCGATGCATGTGGCCCGCATGAGGTGTAGGCCTTCAGGGGCCTCCATTGGTTCACCATGAAATTTGCTTCGGCTGATTTCGTTTCAAAGCCGCTGAAAAATGCTAGACGCAACATGGAGATCCACAGCGTTGCTCCAGAACAGATGTCAAGAAATCACATGGAAGTGCCGCGGGCCTGGATGTTTGTTCATTTATGTGATGTGAACTACAAAGTGCCATGATGTTCAATCCAACCCGCAGCAAATCCTAGGTTCATCATCAAATTCCATACCATCCCATATGACCCACATAGATAGAAATGGATAGAACATGATAGAACCTCAAAGTGAACTGATTCAATATCCGGTAAGGTTTCTGGGGAGCTGTGAATCGAGACAAGGGGATGAAACTAGGAGATCTCCCAGGCGTTTCACCAGCTTCGCGACTGCGCGGTCTTTGCAACGCCGCGACTGTGGCTGTTCCACGGCAGGTTGCAGTTGGTCTATCCAGGAGATTCAGAAAGGCCGGTGGAAGCGGAGAGTCCCTTTTCACAAAAGCCAAAGAGTGGATGGAGTAGGACTCAAGCAGGGAAAAAAAACAAGGCAAGGCATTCAAAAGCAGGACTTGTTTCAACAAATCAGGTCTATGGGGAAGTTTGTATCATTTCTTGATCATGGTTTGGTAGGCGCAAGACATGGGGAAATAGGCTGACCACTATGGCAGAGTACTTGGGGGTGTGGGCCCCACTTAGTAAATGGGTTATACCCCCAGTTATATATATATATATTTATATGAAATATCCCAATTATATTATATATATACACTGAATATATGAGTTCATATATATATACACACTAATATATATATACTATATATACGTACACTATATATGTGTACTATATATATACTATATATACACTATATATACACTATATATATATACACTCTATATATATACACTATATATATACACTATATATATATACACTATATATATACACTATATATATACACACTATATATATACACTATATATATACACTATATATA
>Ga0126342_10008052_pt1 | contig 18852 bp, 20 predicted proteins | sample Cyp1metagenome_FD_92528 | JGI IMG/M metagenome (GOLD analysis project Ga0126342, IMG submission 92528) | Coral microbial communities from Lord Howe Island, Old Settlement Bay, Australia - Cyphastrea 1 metagenome | ecosystem: Host-associated > Invertebrates > Cnidaria > Coral ...
CTAAACAATATTATGGCTGGGCCTACTGTTTCGAAACGCTTCCGAAACAGCAAAACACCACCTAATTTCCATCTTCTTCCCTTACGCGCTCCCCCTTGCGTCGGCCGGGGTCGGCGGATAATACCATCGCATAAGAACATGAGAGTCACTGGTATGCTGTCAGCGCCAGGTATTGTGACCCAGATCCCACAGATGACCACGGATTTGCAGCGATCCACCCGCTTTGGAGATGTGAATTGTCAGGCCGCCCTTGCCAGCCACGGTTCCCTTATTCGACATGGTTGTGGTTCAACAAGACTTCATGGTGCTTCTTGGTGATGTGAATGGATATACAATGGGTATATCAAATCTACAGATATCATCACATATCCATATGTAGAGGATTGTAGATGCAGTGTGTATATATGACCATTTGCCAAAAATAGTTGACAAATAAATTGTACCAGTGGTTGATAATTTGTGTAGATCCAGTGTTTTTTCCGCTTCGTTATTATAATAGGTGTAACGGTGTAACTTATCAACACTGTTAAATCTATGAATCTTAAGGACAGTGATCTAATATGGGTTCTTTTAATAACAAACAACAATTCTAGTGTTTTTTCACCTATCTAAGTGGTACAAAAAAAAAACGAAGGCGTCTCCCCAGTGATCACACGCTTTTCCCAGGCGACGATGGGGGCCGTCACATCCTTTTGGGGCACCTACAGTGGCATCTCTTCTTTGGCCTCCTTCAGTCCCCCGTTAAAAAAAAGGGGGATCCACCAGTGGACCCAGCATTTTTTTGAGGAGATCATGATGATGCTTTGGGGATGGTTTCTTGAATGGGGATGCCAAGTAGAATCTTTTGGAATACCCTCTGGTAATTCAACAGTTTGTTATGGTATAGATGGCCTATGAAAGTGATGATTTGCCGGTTAAATCACCACAACGAAGAAAAATTACTTCCCCCTCCATTTTCAGACAAACCGAAATGGCTCCTCTAATAAGGGAATCCCCGTATCCCCGTAGCAGATACGGATAGAAAAGGATGGCATGATGGGGAGAAATGATGTTGGACCTTTTTGAAAACCACTTAGGTAGTGGATGGTAGTGGGTGACGGTAACGCTTCCAGTCATAGTATCTCTTTGGGATGTTCATGGCTAACGGAATCCTGGGAATGGTGGGAGGAGAATCCCTTTATGTACATGGGTGAGCATTCCCCCCACATCGGCCATATAGTCATTCAGGCTATCAGTGCTGGCGCCGATTTCCAAAGCTTGACACTTTGCAGCAAAAAGATGCCATGTTGTAACAGCCTCATCCATGGGATGTAGGTGGATATAGCCCATAGCGTACAATTGGTAATTCCTGACCTGGAAAGACCATTGAAAGTGACGGAAATCGAGCATCCATTGAGGTAAAAGAAAAGAATGGCTACCTGGACTACAGATGGTCTATGGGACCTGGGCCTCTCGACGAGAACGATGAGAATGATGCCTTCCATGTAGATAAGTTCTGAAGAACATGGATATGTAACATGTATAGACTAATATAGACTGGTATGTCTGTCGTGTGTCCAGCATGATCACAATCTCAGTGTTTGCCAACGCGCCAGCGTCTCGCCAGCCCCCACTGATTTCCAAGGACTCTGCTTGTAGACCTGTTTCAGTCATGAGGGTTTCTGCATGTTTCTGCATTCCATCTTCATCATCTTCTCGTCGGTTGACATCTACTATCATCTACTCGTATGAGTTATGCGGGGTAACCCTCATTGAAGAACCATGTCAATGATAGAGATGCTGCCTGGTACAGCCCCCGATCCCAGAATGGGTGTAAGATGTTTAAGGGACTTTTTTGAACAGGATTCCCCCCATATTTGGCTGGTATGGTCCAGTCGCAATGGTCTGGGAATTTCCATGGATTTCCAACGATTCCCATATGGATTTCTCAAGTTTCCGTTGATATCCCCAAAGATTTCCAATGACATTTCTGCCATTTCCCAAGTCACCTATGTCACCTGAGGTTTCTTTGCATGCTCTTGGCGACCATCTTGAAGCTCTGGGATGCCATAGCCCACTTTGTCCTTCCAACTCCAGCGGCGAGACACACGAAACCGCCCAAGGAGGAGCCGAGCCGAAAACGTGGAGGGGAAATTCGAGGGGTTCACTTTTGCCATATATTGTGACCATTGGATACCATTGGGATAATAGAGCAACATACAGATAATATACGTATATTATATATATATATATATATTATAATATGTACAATGTACATATATATTATATATTATTGTCTATGTATATTATATATATATTATATATATATATAATTGTATATACATATGTACATAGCTAAAAAGATGGAAGAAAATGAGGATGTCCACTGGAATCGGCGGTACGCCCTTTTCAAGCCCATGTCACGAGCCCTGCATAGCCTCCATTCTTGGTTGGATCAGCAGCCACTGACTACCAATTCAGTTCCTATGCCTGGCAGCCAAAATGCTGATGCCGGTAGCAAACATAACTTCATCATCACTATCACTGTTGTAACCAAACATGTTTGCAGGGTTACTTTAAGATCTTTGATTGTACCGCATTATCTTGTTGTTACATCATTTGCACTAAAACGCATGGAGATTGCAAAGGCAGCGTCTAGTAGGTAGACAGTTTTGAGATGTTTTGTGGCAGACCCGATTATTGGACAGCATATGGGACTGTCTGAAAGTAGTGGTGCCCCAAGCTTTGTATTTTTCAACTAATAAAGAAGGGCTTGGGGCAACCAGGGGCGCCCCTATTTTGAAACATCCCTCCATTTTTGAACATGGCTTATGACATGGCTTAAGACATGGCCTTTCGCCCCAGCAACGGCCAGTGCGAAGACCTCTATGACTACTTGATCTTGGCTTATGAGGGTCACGAGTCTGAAATGGAATCATCCGAGTCCGGTTCAGACAATGCATGAGGCTGCGGAGTCAAGAGCTGCAAAGGCGTGGATTGAATGGCCGCCTTTTTCGGCTCTTGAAAATTTGTGGCTCTACAGCAATTCTTTGTTCAGGCTGCTTGCTGACCTCTCCCATCAGACACGCTGAACACCAACGCGATGGGTTCAGTCGACGCTTCTTTCTATACCTCAAAGCCCCAAGTCGATAGATTTGGAATATGTTGGGGTATCCCCAATGGTGGATAATAATCATATATAATCATGAATATCATGGGGATATCCCAATCATGGTGGATGATATTCTGTTGTATCCCCAATATGTTGGAATGATGATAGCACCAACAAACAGTGCCAGGTCTCTAGTTTTTTTTCCCACTGGAAGCTGTGGAAGGAAGCTAATGGTGGAAGGTGAGCAAGGAGTAGTTTTCTGTTAGCTTTATGAAGCCACACGCGGCACACAAAAGTGAACATGCGAAGCCGGGCTGTTTTCAGAGCACAGTGGGATATGGGTTGACATGGGTTGACATGTCTTTTTCCTTCCAGTTTTCAAACATACCTAATCATACATAGATGTACATAGTCAATGAATGTCAATGATGAATCAGCACACACACAAAGTCATACACAAATCATGCAGATACATATCCTGATAACACAGTTCATATCATACATATATCATACATATCCCAATAAATGCGTGTATATACTATCCCATAGGATCCATGTATGGTATATATGCTAACATTGGGGGTATATTGATGGTAAATGTCACCATATATAGCATACATGGATCCTATGGGTATAATATATATAATACATATCAGTCATAGATATTCATTTTTAAAAACCGTTGCTATACTACACCCCCCCCATTGACAGTTGCTGATACAGCGCGTCAATGCAGCATTTCAGGCGCGTCGAGCTCACAAGGCAGAGCACGAGGAGATTCAGATTGGCTTCAGAGACAATATACTGGACAAGGGTGTGTGTGTATATAGTATATATTATATATTTAATATGTATATATGTATATAATATAATATGTATGTATAATATATACATATATATATATACATACATAGATAGGTATAATATATATATATAGATAGATAGATATAGCTATTAGATAGTTATCGATGTATCTCTTTGAGGAGAACACATGGATACTTGCAAACCTTCTTGAAATCAATGCATCGACTGGAGCAATGATGATCCTGGTTGCCATCAGTTTGGTGCATGACGGCATCTGAGAAGTTTAGATATATATATATATATATTATATATATATTTTATATTATATATATATTATATATATTATATATATAATATATATATTATATTATATTATATTATATTATATTATATTATATATGTATATTATATATTATATATTATATTATATATTATATATTATATATTATATATATAAAGACAGCTGTATTAATTGAGATGGGGGGAAGAACATCCACTTGCCAGCTAGTCGGATGTTCACCACAGTAGCGCTTTTCTTGTAACCCTTTTCTTGCCAATTGCCAATTGCTCAGATGCCAGCGTTTTGGACCCTGCAGCATTTGGCTGAAACATCAGCGCCATGGAACTGCCCTTGGCACCAGCTGCCCCGGCTATCCCGGCTATAGCGGCAAGCCATCAGAAGGCTATCAGCAGACAGCCGGGACGCGCAGCTACCCGCAGTAGCCTGTCGCCGCGTGGGGCTGCAAGCCTCAGTCCGGAAGCCAAGGGATCAGTTTCGAAATTGGAAAGACATGAAAGTAATGGGAAAAAAGATCGACTCTGCTACAAGCTTTTGGAGTCACATGGTTCGATTCTTTTTTTGCAAATCCAGAAAGACCATCCTCAAGGATCAGTTCATGTCTTGCCTAGATTTTGAAAACACAAAAGATCCTGCATCATTGATGAATAAAGTGTGCACCTCAATTTTTATCTACAATTGCAATTGCTAAATGTTGCCCCGCACTTGGCTCAGCAAGCAGCTAGAGTTATCAAGTCCTTCAAGTTCTGTCAAAGATTCGCAGCATGGTGACAGATGTGAAGACCTCTGTTCTTTTTTGGCTTGTCATGAGGGGAGAGCCAAAAAACATACTAATTCTTTGCTGATGCCATGTGGGATAAGTACAATAAGTATATGCCTGTGTAATCCTGTCTATATCTACTGTATATATATATAATTATATATGTATATATTATCCACCTATAACATCCTGTAACAATAGTATATGGACATTTCTGGCTCACATTTTTTGGAAATCCACCGGTGGAGCCATGCCACTTTTCCTCTGCCCTGGATGCGATGGTGACGGTAGAAGTCCTCAAGGGAGAGGAGGCGCTGCATTTGGACCGAGTGGCTTTTGGTGTGTTTTTTCGTTGGACACAAGGCAAACCAATGGGTTTGGGATTCTCAAAGCTTGTTCGTTCAAGAATTTTCAAATCATCAAAAATCCAGGGTTCCAATCAAGAAGGGCCCACCCCAAATATCTCAATTCTGGTTGGTGGTTTCAACCCCTCTGAAAAATATTAGAGACACATCGAATTTTCCTGAACAGTACTCTAGTTGCCTGTGACCTCAAAAGTATTGTCTGAAAATTGGCCAAGGCTACCTCATTCCATCCATTGGTTCATTATATTTCATGATCACTTTCCCTATGATTTATATAAGCGCCATCACTGGGGAGATTGAGTCAATCCCGGCTTCAGCCTCTTCAGGTACTGCAGGAAGTTCTCGCCCTGCAGAAGGCGGCGGGCTGACCGAAGCTCCGGTGAAAATGTCATGGAATCGGGGCTGCAAGATCCCCCCATATACATCCATATACCATTTTAGGCACCCTCTAGTAATTTAACATAGCTATTGAAAATCACCATTTTTTAGGGGAAAATCCACTATTTCTATGGTCATTTTCAATAGCTACGTTAAATTACCAGAGGGTACTCCACCATGATTGTAGCAAATCATCATAATATGTCGCACAAGAAACCAAGAAACTCTTCTTCATCGTTCCATGGATTGGTATGATTGGTTCAAGGGAACATTTAAAACCAGTTTGTTTTTGACCATGAATGATAGTGTTTTCCTCCAGAGTTTTCCTTATAGCAATCCGCACAATTTCAAAAAGATAAAACTGCAGAATCCATTGAATATATCACAGTGACACAATTCTACATTCTACCATATCATGGTGATGACTTAGATATATATATATATATAAAATATAAATTTTATTCCTTTTTGCAGCCAATCCTCCAACAGGAAGCGTCACTCCAGGTGGTCTTCGAAGAAGAGGGCCGCTCGGTGGAGCAATGGCAAGAACGCCTGGCTCTCGGCGATGGTTTTCACCTCATAATCCGTGAGGACCGGCCCTGGATGTTCATGGTTTTTAAGGTCAGAAAAGCCCATGAAACCAAGGCCCGGGGTCGTTTACTGTAAACAAAAAAAATCGAGGGGCAAGGTAGCCGCAAATTATTGGCAATTGAAGTTAACCCTTTTTTTAGTGATTTGTAAAGGATGAGAAAGCAGCACATAGGAGGTTTGGCGTTTGACATTTCCAAACAATTGGGACGCCATCAAAAAAAGTCGGCCATAAATAGGACCTCGAAATGAATCTGCTGGTAAAGCCTCCTGAGATGTAAGATTTTGCTCCCTGAGGATGGAGGGGTTGCCAGCTTTGTCACCGCTTACCAGAGCAAGAAAACAGAAAGGACAGGGGTTTGGTTGCCATGTTGCAGAGACACCACTTAATAGAGTAGTAAGGTGCCAAACTTGTTGGGGACTGCCATGGACTGCCTGAACTGTATTCAGGTCTGAAGTTAGACTCGATAGACCTTGAAACATCTTGAAACGATGGATCTTCAAAGTGCAAGGACAGTGCCATGCGTCCATGAGAGCGACTCTTTGCATCTATGGATGGCGGGAACACGTCCAGACGCTTGGCTTGATGCTTCAATCCAGTTTGTGCCTGGTTGAATACGTCCACCAGCATCCACCGGCTAATTTCAAGATTGTTTGAAGGTTTTTGAAGTATGATTTGATGAGAACTGAAACCATATCTATCCCATAACTACCCCATACTTGCACCTGTCTGTACTGTTTTGGATCTTTTGAAAGTGCATTTGTCGCAGGAGCACAAGAGAAAGGGCATGATGTCGGCCATCTTCGAGAAAGCCCTAGACGAAGCACGCATCCGTGGCTTGCAGTATGTCACATTGAACACCTACCCTGACAAGTTGCGGGGCTTGGAATTGGGGATATGGGCGGAGATGATTTTGATGGGCCTCTCAGCCATGTCTTCCGGATTACTGGTAGGGGAAACTGATAGGTTTGGGATTGACCTTTTTTGGACGGGACCATTGGTAATCAGGTGAGCTTTGAGCATTCAAAGACATTGATGCTAGGCTGCTAGGTCAAGTCATTGAAAGCTACATGGAAGGTCCAGCCAGATCTGAGGTTTCCTGCGATGTTCGAGCTTGCAACAGGTCGCTGGGGAATGATTTTGGATCCCACCTGCCCTGCTGTGGATGGCAAGGTATCTTTATTCAAGACCCTTTCACCGACTACCGAAGTTGTACGCTGATGCGATGATGTGAGCAGCGAAGAATCTCCAGCGGCTTTCCGACTCCACTTCACACAATTCAAAGCTGTGGCAACGACTGTCTTGGAAAAGCCATGAAAACCCAATGGTGATGGACATGATGGACTACTGACTACTGCTAAACCTTTGGTGGCTTGTCTTGCTCTGGCGGCCAAGCGAAAGTTTTGTGGCTCTTTTCGCGCTCTGTAGCTGAGCTTTGCGGACCAAAGCTGTTCAAAGATGGCACGAGAGCAATGACGTGGAGAGAAAAGAAACTAGACATGGCTCTGAACCTGTGGGCAAGTGCAACTCGGATATGAAGTGCTGGTGGATCTGACTCAGCATGTCAATCGCCGCATTTGAATGACTATAATCACTGCCCAGAAGAATTGCAACTGAACTGTTTCGCTCCTCTTCATTCTTAAGTCTCTGGGAAACTCATAGATGTTTGCAAACCACTGAAACATACTGAAACTACATGAAACTCTCAAAATTTGTACAGTAGGATTATATAGATGCATGCCCAACGACGAATCAGTTTGCGGACGGTTCTTGTGAGAAGACGCTTCTGCCTCTTCGATTCAAAGAACTTTTGTTCCATTTTGCTTCAAAGATCGATTTCTTTAGGCTATAGTTTGGGCCTTGCATGGCTGAGTTACCCCTGTAAAGATATACCATGTTTGCGTTGACACATACAATTTTCTCCGGTTTCCAGCATTATTTAGTAATACAATGCAATACGCGTGATTTAGATTCTTAGATTTTTGATCCCAACACATGATTCAAATTCCACAGCTGTGACTGTGGACATCTCCATGATTCCAGTCACGCTTCTCACCTCGGTGCAGAGTGATCAGAATGGCTGGATAGCTCCAGATTCACTCTGTATGGTGGATATGGGGATGGGTCAAAACCCTGGTACCTAGTGAACCCCAAAATAGCTGGTAAATGGATGTTCATCCCACTAAAAATGTATCTATAGGTATTGACCCATACCCATATGGTGGTTTCGTAGGATCGATTCAACTCCATCAGCGCCTCGCGGTTAGGCTTGGGTCTGGCTGCCTGCCTCAGGCGGGAAATTATGGGCCTGAGCCCAACGTCCGGTTTGAAATGGTGGCAAAAAGTGTTAAGCTTAAGATATTTTCGATCATTGTACCTTGGTTGTTAGAAAAAAAGCAGACCATCATCATGATCCAACATGATCCAACTAGCTTGTATATCAAGATCACAACCTTGATTCATCTTGAATACAAACGATGTGACGTCTGGGTGGAGCAAGTAACATGGCTTTAGTTGGGCCCCACATCCTTTCGATAGTTTGATCCTTGCAGATGGCGCCGCGCTGCTCGGAAACCGCAGACACGGCGGTATGATGTAGCTGAGCCACGCCAAATGCCTAGGCAGTGGTTCTGACTTTCTGACTTGAGGTTTATTGTACAGAAAGATGCAAAAGAGGGAGAAGGATACAAACTCTTGGACTCTGGATCCTAGAAATTTGAAACATTTGATGAATGCAATAGACCATCCAGCATATTAAGTTTTTTTTTGAAGGTGTTGGAGTAAAGATAGTGCCAGGCGCTGGGGTTGACCCACCATGAAGACTCCAAATTCCCACCCCCTCTGAACAATATACTGATAGTGGTAATGGGAACTAAGGGAAGAGTAGCCTTGCCACTATAAAACACGCACGTAGATTCCGCGGAAAAACATAGGGTGCGCTTGAAGAGGTCCATGAGTCCATGACCGGCGGTTCGGGAAATAAGAAACATCATCACACACTCACCGTTTTATTACACCGGTTTTAGAGCCTTTGAGACGACACCGTTCATGGGGAGCGGTTCAACCCCAAATCTTGGCAGATAGCAATGGCTTTTCGATTGCAGGCGCATGGAGCTGCCTGGTAAGACCGAGCTTGGAGTAGCTTTGCGGCAAATGGAGAGCAGGGGTTCTGAACGCCTAGGTGTGAGATTGGTGATGTAATGTGATGTGTCACTGTACTCAATGAATCATGTTACGTATTCATAAGTTATAAGACCCAATCTACAAACACATAATGGATATAAATGGATATACTATACATGGATATTGCATGATATTGCTGCAATTTGCTGCATATAAATGGATATATATAGAATATATAAATGGCGTGTATTCATCTTTAACATCAAGATTGCTTGGTTTGCAGTTCACCCAGGAGAGGCTTTGCATCATCACCGGTGGAACCAGTCGCTTGGGCTCGGCCATCGCTCGTGGTCTGGCAGCATCTGGACGCTTTCAGAGGACCTGCCTGGTACCCATGTCATACCAGGATCATCGGCAAATGTGGTAAACCATGGTAAACGGCGGAAGAAAAATCTCACTTCACCCAATTTCTTTTCTTTTGGGGGGGAAAATGGGCAAAACATCAAAAAGTTGGGTTTATGATTGGGCTTCGCATTCGAAACGATGTTTTGGAACCATGCTCAGCGCTTGCCGCGAGGATCCTCCTTGTTGGCCGTGACCTTGACCGTGGTCAAGAGGTTGTGAAGGAACTGAAAGAAGCACCTTGGCAGCTCCCTGGTCCCCCCTTGGCCCGCCCCTGGCCCCCCCCCTGGGCCCCCTGCTGAGTCATCAGCTGGGCTGAGGTTGGGGTCCAAGCCTCCTTTGAAGCTGTTGACTTGGCGGATCAAGCTCAGGCGACCTGGGACATGAGGATGAACTATGAACTGGTTGATGGTCAGCCCAAAAGAGTCTTCCAGGTAAGGGTAGAGGACGTGGAGATGGAACATCAGAAGATTAAAAAACTCACTACCCACTGCAAAGCGACAGCCATGTGGTGATAAAAGACAGCAATTCAAGGCCCCAAAGGGCGACGAAGACATGGTGTTTGGCTTGAATATTTGGTAGCAAGATGGTAATACTTTGATAATGGTAACTAGCCAACAAAGGGCAAACTCCTCCTTGGGAAGAAACCATCTTTCGCGTGAAGGGAAACTAATCAGCGACTTCAACTCTGATGTCTTCCACTAAAATGACTGAAATGATCTGTTCCTGTGCAGGTTGCTCAGTTCTGCCAGCGTTTGGGAGATCGAGCCGTGCATAGTTTGGTGCTGGCAGCAGGTGTTACGGCTCTGGAAGAGAGAGAGGACTGGTGACTTGCAGATTCACGGGCAGATTTATTGTCTATGTGCTCATCGTTGTATGTCAAAAATACATGAACGTCTCTCATGTGAGTGTTCTGTTGCTTGTTTATGCAAGAAAGTCTAGGATTTCATTCAAGTGCTATTTGCGACATTTCACGGATCAGATGGTTTCTGCGACCGCGCAGCCGTGTGTTTTTGGAGGAAACTCGCGACGGCTTGGAGATGCATTTCGGCGTCAACTACCTTTCGCGTTTCAACATGGCCGGGAGATTTGTCCTGCAAAGAGATAATGGAAAGGTGTGTCGAAAATGGAGAATACCACCGTGAAATGGATTCTTGGGTTTTCCCATAAAGTTTTGGGGTACCCGGTTTTTCAGGCAAACCTAGATTAGAGCAATGGACAACCGCTTGCAATGTTGGTGCAATTAACTGAGCGTCGAGGAGTTGTATAATAATGTACACGAGATCAACTACTCAAAGGGTTTCTGAAGGATTTTTGGCCCACTGCTCATATTGGGGAATCTGTGAAACTTGGGGGCCTTTTTTCATTATCCACAGATTGGCCGTTGGGTATCCAAATGTTGATGATACATCGGTTACATCGGCTTAATGATCGCAATTAAATCAATGAAACGGGAAATTCCAAATGGATCCAAATGGCAAGGGCAGGTATGACAAGATATGACAAGAATTGTGGCACTTCTTCGGGGATATCATATTTCAATAATTTTCAATATACATTCAGCCGTACCAACAGCAGTCTCTTCGAGAGCTGACGGATAGTAGACCCCTTGGCAGGTGTCTCGTTTAATGAAGAACCTCGAGAAGGGTGGCACTCCAGAGGATCCCTGCAAAGCCGCCTGGCATAAGATCCTTCGCTGGATCCATGGACACAACTAGAGCCTGTGGCTTGGTGGCCTCGCCAAATACTGGTTGTGTAATGTTGTGTGTACCGCTGTTTACATACGAGACATGGTCTGTGTTTGTGTACATGAACGACATATTTACAAATCAGATAGTCACATCATGTCACATCTATTCATTCATATACTACCATTCACATACCCTCTGGTTATTTATCATAGCCATGGCAGCCATGGCCCATAGAAATAGATGATTTTCCCAGCTAGAAACCTCCATTTTTATAGGGATTTTCCATTGCTATGTTAGGGCCGCGTCCCTGAGATCCTGCTTTGTGGCAGCTCGCGCCATCGGGGAGAACCACAACTGGGTTTTGCTGCTTTGGGTGCTGCTCTACCACTGGCCTTGGGGGACATGGAGGATGGGGTAGGGAAGAAAGTACTGACTGGGGTTTTTAAATGTTCTTAAGACTCTTGAAGAAGAACAAGAAGAAAGATAGCGGGCAAGTCAACAATTACGCATGACGTGAGCGAGCCGTGGAACCTCACGTTGCTTGACGCGAGCTGTTTTTGGAGTCGTGGTTTCGGTTGCTTGACACCAGCTAAACCAGCTCTCCTCCTGCAATAGAAGGATTTGCAACTACAAGCTGCCGGAGCCTACAGGCAGTGGTTTTGCAACCTGGGAAGCTGAAGGGATGGACATGAATGGATCCAAACAACTTTGACTATGCGGACAATGCGGACCTACAAAATTCACACGACATATCCAAATTGGATACCGGTCCTTTTGTGGGTACCCAAGAAAGAAAAGGAATGCTTTGGCACAAAAAACGGACCAAACTCTGTTGGTTGGGGATGGCACAGGCCCTGGAAAGCCTTTGGCCAAGCAGCACTCTGCACCTTGGTGCCGGGATCAGCCGAATGGTTAGCATTGTTTCGATCCAAAGAAGATCAAAGTTCAGCATAAGAAGCTCAGTGACTTCGGGGAAGCTCAGTTTTTCATAACTCATATCCCATAGGATCCATGTATGGTATATATGCTAACATTGGGGGTATATTGATGATAAATGTTACCATATATAGCATACATGGATCCTATGGGTATTAACTCATCCTGAACCTGAAACTGGTTGGAGGTCGGGGCAGAAAATCTACTGAATCTACTGATCAGCCAGCGAGGCAATGTGATGTTTACCTACGAGCTGCAGAAAAGATTGCCAGTGCGCTGACCCAGTGGAACCGGTGGATGCAATTGGATCATGAAAAAGGGAGGCAAATGAGGCAAGAATCCTGTATTTTGGATTGGGATGAAATCTTGATCCATGATATGGTTTTTTTTCAATCTAAATGATCTAAATGGACTTATGGCTTTTCTTCATATCTCAAAACATCTCAAAGCATGCAAGCCTTCCGCAGGCTTTGCCATTGTTTTCACATGTTTTCACTATGTGTCCTCAGAAACATGTCGATTTTGATGTTCGGCAAAGGGGTTTTGGGTAGATAAAAATATATTTTTGACATGATAAGCCATGATAAGACATGATAAGACGAATGTGTTGCGGCCACAGAGTTCCCCATCATTTCCCAATCGGAGGTGGGAGGTCCAGTAGCTGTGAGCTGCTTTGATCCTGGACCCATGACGACCTGCTGGCATCTCTACAGGCGAGTTGTGTCATCAAATAGAAGTGGAACAAACATGTTACGCTCTGGTAATGACTAACATAGCTATTGAAAATGACCATTTATAGTGGATTTTCCCATTGAAAATGGTGATTTTCTATAGCTATGTTAAATTACCAGAGGGTAAAAACCATGAAGAAATATGGAAATCCAGGTAAAACCACATCATTCAGAAGATAAATATGGAAACATCACGGACTTAACATGGGATCGACTCGACATGGGATCCACGGTGAACGTGGATGACATGGCTGGAGAATGCTGGAGATGTATTTAAATTTGATTTATTGGGAAATTGAGGAGAAAAAATTGACTGACCCTTTGCTCAGACCCTGCCCCTTACTGGGCCAGGCAAGAGGAGAATCGTTGGTTGTCCGCAGGCACCCGGCCCTTCGGGGTGAAACGCTTGAGTGCTTAGTGGCTTAGTGCTTAGAGATTGCCTATTCACATACGGGTGTAGGTGGTTGTACTTTAATGTACTAAAAATACATCTTGATACTACTTGATGTTGGGTTCAAGCAATAAGACACTGAATGAACCTGGGAAACAGATACCTTTTGGATCCGGTTGTTCGCATTTGATCAGTTCCAGTTTGTGACAGCCAGCTGCAGTTTGTGCTGTAGCACTGCCCTTGATCACCTGGAAGGCATGTCAACCTTTGAGAAGGAAATCTTCAGCTACTTCACGCGGCTCGTGCAGGTTCGAGGGCCGAATTCTCACAACACAAGATCCTGTCTGATATGAGGAAGGAGCATCCAATGGCATCCAACAAATCAGCCACCAACAATTTTACGGACCAAGTCCTGTATATCAATGTATATCAGCCTTCCAATTGAACCACATCCAATCTCTGGAGATTGGGATGGGTCATCCAATCTCTTCGGAGGGACATCCGTAAGAACATCCGCCACTTTGGGCGTGCTGATCATGGAATCTCCCAGAATTTTTGATGGGACTTTTTTTTCAGGAACTCCATGGAACGGAATTCAAGGGTAGAAACAGTGGTGTACTGATGTGTACTTTTTGGATTTTCCCTGAACCAATTTAAGGTGATTAGCTTAGAGTTCATGCATATCCCATTATTATCCATTATTGATGTTCGATGTTGATCCCCCAATATTCCCTCATCAATCACGCAGTATTTCTGGTATAGGGATGGACTGTGAAAACCATGGCGAAAAGCAGGGCTTCAATCCATTGATTCTCCCAGGCGCCAGAGCAGGCGGCCGAAGCAGCGATTTCGCTGGCCACGGCGGAGACATTGCCAGGCCGCCATGCCGGGGCTCCACAGGCGCAGGGCTGGGAAAGTTGTGGAAGTCAAACGCCTCATTTTACCTACCATGCATATTAGTAATACTAGTCATATGTAGTGATAATCCACCATTAACCCAGGGGAAAAATAAGTCATTGGGATTTTCGGAGCACCATTTAATCATACTTTATTAACTAATCAATCATATTAAAGCATATTCAAGCTATGAACATTTCATCTCTAGACTGGGTTAAAAAAAGGCACGTCAATACACGTTTCTCATTCCAGACGGAAATTGTGGTTTTGAAGCTCATCGACAATGATTTTTTTCAATCCCCTTTGACTTTGGTGGGGGTTTGAAAGCTGAAAACTCAGCGGTGGTGTGCTGGTCCCGACGGCGTCTGCGGATGTCTCCTGGAAGTGCTGTGTATGTGCCTGTCATGTGCTGTCTTTTTTCTCGGAAGCTTTATCATCCAAAAAAAACAGCTAAGGTATTGGATGAATCCACCAATAATAATGATTATCACTGATGAATCAAGTGGTATTGGATAATCAAGTCATTTCGCTTGTAGCCACTACCACTGATGGATGGTCGGGTTTTTTACCCCGGACAGCAGACTCCACCCACAGCCAGGTGGGTTTTGCAAACTACTGGGAGAATGGCATGCCATCTCTCAGCCGCTTGGTTTTCCGGGACGGAGCATGGTAAGATGTCTAGTCTTTTCTAGCCTGACATGGCAAGAGGGAACCCCTCACGACCTGCCCATTTTCGAATAGGAAAACAAGTACATAGTAGGTAAGTTACTTGATGTTACTTGCACATGGAGGACATTCACGACTTCCTCTCGCCATGTTTATTCAACGGGAAAGCGTGGTTGTGGGCTTCAAGGAAACGGATGTCATGCTGACACCGAGGTAAGTTCCCTCTGCCGTGGAATTGGGGCAACTCCTATGATGAGGTCACCCTTGACCGTGGCACTTGTACCAAGTCACCAGTGACGCAATATGGCTTGCAAAAGCAGCACCACAACCACATTTTAAAAATGTGTGTATTGTTATTTATATAACTTAACTATTTTCAGCATTGTTAAATAAATAAATAAATAAATGAATAAATAAATAAATATATACATATCATTGTTTAGCTTTCTATTTTTGGCAAACACAGCCCGTCGATGCTATGATCAGGTCATCTGGGGAGAGCTGTGGCAACATTCCCAGCAGTTGTTGAAAGCCAGGCGGACCCCCGACTCCGACGGTTGGCATAGCATGGTATAGGGCAGCATTTCCTGCAGCATTTCCTGGTAGCTTTGGGCTGAAACAGACGGATCCACACATCCCCAAGAAGCTGCAGCTTTGCGTGCCTGAGATTCTGGCAGGTGATGATTGGACTGAGCGTCTTTTGAAATCATTGGTAAGTTGACCAGTTTTCTTGAAACACCTAGATGGATTCCTGGAGTCCTTCTGATACATGTTACATGATTGATCCGATTGATCAGGTGCATATATCATAATCCTTTTGTTTACGGTTAAGCAACACTTAGAGTTTGTTGAGTTCTGCCAATATGTTGATGTCATAAGTTTTCTGCCAAACAGTGTCGGTTTGGCGTTATCGTGGCTTGCTGATCTTCCTGCGCAGCCGATATTTTCGACCTCCCGGGGCCAATGGCGGACCTGTAATGTGCATCATGTTTTCCAACCAGGGATCGCAGTGTAACTGGAATCGCAATGTATGAGACTTCCAGGGGACCCAGTGATCATAAGAGATGCCTGCCGCCTAGCCAACGAAGTTTGGTCAAGGCTCATAAGAAATCTTTTACGGTCCATTCTACACTATCATGTACTATCAATGATTATCAATGTACTATCATGTACTATCATGTACTATCAATGATTATCAATGTACATTCATTGCAATTCGCTTCCAACCTTCGTTTGGAACGCCCAGCAGCTTCCTGAGGAGGTCCATTTTCTCGTCAAACAAAGGTGTTGAACGCCAAAGGCGCAGCACGGGAGCAGCAAAAGATTGCGGAACAAATGGTCCGAATGCCGTAAGAATTTGTCCAACAAAAAAGCCAGCGGTGTCCAACATACACTAATAATATCTAATAATATCTAATAATCACTAGTAGACGTGGCGTATTGAACTGAATCAATAGGCAAATGATGTGAAATGGATTGAAATGGTATACCAAATCCACCCCTCTATCTTTCTCAAAAGGACATAAGTTGTGCCGAAAGAAGTGTGCCACTGTATGCCACTGTGCTGCTTCTGATCCAAAGGAGCAGTTGGCCAAATGCGAAGTCAACGACCCTTGGCCTACTGATAGTTGAACTATATAGATTATATATAGATCTGGATCTGGAATGGTTGGTAAGGAGAAACATCCTTATTTCAGGTCCCTCAAGGACCTTATTTCAGCTATTTTTAGGTTAGTGAATTATGGTAATTCAGCCAGATGGTTCAATCCACTACTGGATGACTGGATCGCTTGAGGAATCCCTTTCTTAGTTTTTCGGCATTTTGGTGATGGGACACCAAGCGGTTCAAGGACCACTCTTTTTGCGACTCATGAAATCTCTGGCATTTTGCAGCCTCATTGCCACCGCTTGGTGTTATTTCCATTTTTTATTGGGGTATACCATGGTAGGGCAAGGTTTCTGTTTTTTTCCAATGTTTTCCCCAAATGACAAGTTTGATGGGACATATGCTGAACAAATGAGGATCAACATTGATAAACCATGAGTTTTTGAGGCTTTGGAGGAGCAACGGCGACTTCAAGAGCGGCTCGATGGTGTCTTGGAAGATCGAGCTGAGGCCGGAGCTGGGGCAGTGGGAGGAGCTTCAACAGATTCCATCATGATAACTTGATATATATATATTATAGTTATATTATGTATATACATATATTATACAATATAGTTATATATATATATCGTTATACATATTGTATATAGTTAAAAAGTACGCGATTTGATCTGCTCGTGTGAGTTCAGCCAGCTATGTGGGTGCAGTGGCGATGAGGCACATGATATGTCAGTACATATGTTTTTGTTTTTCTTTGGAGTTTGGAACCATGGTAGTGCGCCTAACTTTGGCCATAGCTATACTGGCTATACTCCAACGTCTAAAGGGTCAAATTCAAGCACGAGCCTTCGGGCACGACCATGGCAGGATCAGGAACCTGTTTGACCCACTTTCCTGATTTGTACCCGTTTGATGGTTCTTGCAAGTAGCTAGGGTTTTGAAGGTTTTTGTAGGTGTTTTGAACGCAAAATTGGTCGCGGATTTCCCTTAAATGCAGGATGTGCAGCACCTTTTCAGGTGGTTTCCGTCGTCACCTCTTGGAAACAAACCTACTATAACCAGATCCAACGGAACGATGTAAACGGGTATATATAATTATACATATATATATAACTATATAGTATGTATATATATATATAGATATTATTGTTCAAACCAGCACTGGGTTCCAGTGCCATTTCGCTGGATCGAGGCATTCTAAAATCACAAAATTACCAATGTGGTATAAATTGGTTACGGTATTTTGATGCCAGTTTTGCCCCCCCAAAAAACTTTGGTTTTGGGAAACTACCACTTCTTGTGGTCAACTCCGAAAAAAAGGGTGCAACAACAGCAGCAACCAAAATTCACCCAGCATATAACCCCAATAGCAAGGCTTCGCGTTTCTTGCGATGCCAGTTTGGTATTGACAGGTGAGCCAGCTCAATCGAGAAGATACCACCAGACACCACCTGGACACCAACCAGACACCGCCAACACACCACTGAGACACCGCCGAGGCACCGCCGTCTCAACGGCATCAAGACATGAGCGAGACAGCCAGACTTTCGAGGCCATTGGGCCATTGAAACACCAAGACACCGAGGCACAACCAATACACCATCGAGGTGCCACGGAGACACCACCAGACACAGCCAACTGAGAAACCCTTGAGACACCATTAAGTCTCACTCTGGAATGAACCCTACCGAGACACCATCGAAGCACCACCAAGGACCAAGACGCAACCAACATACCACCAAGACAGCGCGACACTATCGAGATATCACGGAGAGACCGTGTCACCGAGACACCACCAAAACAACATTGAGACGCTACTAATCACAGTAAGACAACACTGCCCCATGGCGCCCGTCCGCCTATAGAGCTAACAACCCCAAGCTATCGCTATTGGGAAGATGAATGGGTGTTCGAAGATCTAGGTAGATATTATATTATATTATATTATGCAGTATATATATATATATACACGTGTATATATATATATACGTGTATATATATATATATATACCCTATAAGTCTGGGACTATTGTTTTTATAGTCTTTCGGGGAAGACTATTGTTGGAACTAAAAGACTATTAGAGGGTCCAACATGGGTACTATATGGTACTATATATATGTCCC
>Ga0126342_10008053_pt1 | contig 18851 bp, 15 predicted proteins | sample Cyp1metagenome_FD_92528 | JGI IMG/M metagenome (GOLD analysis project Ga0126342, IMG submission 92528) | Coral microbial communities from Lord Howe Island, Old Settlement Bay, Australia - Cyphastrea 1 metagenome | ecosystem: Host-associated > Invertebrates > Cnidaria > Coral ...
CATGGCAAAGTCATGGCAAAGTCATGGCAAAGTCATGGCAAAGTCATGGCAAAGTCATGGCAAAGTCATGGCAAAGTCATGGCAAAGTCATGGCAATGTAGAAAATCTCTACGGTCTGGGTGAAACCGGGTCAAGCCGAGTAGCTGCTTTGAGCCGGTTGCCAGGTTGCGTGGCCTCTGTCTGCACCTCGATCTCTTCAGCCGATAGGCGCCTCGTTGAAGGGACGACATGGACATAATATGGACATTGAATGTTTCATATTGTCATCATTTTAGTCATCATGAAACATTCATTATCAAAATTATCAACCAATATTATTCAATCATATTCAATCAAACAATTCGAATACGTCTTTGCATCGCTTGTTGAGAATGCCAATATTCCAGCCTTCTTTTTCCAGTATTTTGGAGATGAGAATCCACGAGCATTTAAATGAATCGAATGTTGTCGAATGTTCTAATGATTCTAATGCGTAGTCTTACGATGTCTTACGGTCGTCAAGCGTGTGCCTGCTTCGGCAGTTGCTTGCTGAGAAGTAGTCAGGATAAGCAGCCTTCAGAGCCGTCAAGTGGGCCTCAGTTCGTGAAGGGCAATGTAAATGTTGGACGCCCAGTGTCAGGCTTGATCTAGTGGAAAGTGGTGAGATGTGTATGAAAACAGATTCAATCCGCAACTTTGCCGCTGTACGAAGGTCACTTTTAAAATGCAAATTTTGGCATCCAGATTGGTGATTTAATCTAGACCGTGATCCCATTCTCTAATATTATCTATCTCTGTTCATGGCCTCCAGCAATGCTGTACCATCGTCGGTAGCTTGCAGTTCGGTTTGTCGCCGCGTCTGTTCAGGGCCAAAGAGTACATCTGCCTGGACCGTGTCCAAAAAGTCCCTGGATGGTCCCTGGATGTCCTTTGCGTGATGTCGTTCACGAATTTTACGATTTGATGTATTTTGAAATTATTCAACAAGGGAGAGACAATGAGCAACATTGCTGATTTTAGATGGTTTTAGCATGTTTTAGCATGTTTCATCGGCAGTTACCATCACCAAACTTCATTCACATTACTTCACGAAATCTTTCGCCAGGAGATGCATCCGCAGTCACCCCCTGCCTCAGCACAAACGTCCACAGGTCCCTCGGTCCTGCCACAAATCTGAAATTGGGATTGTGGTTTGTTCATGTTTGTAGTAGATCATGTTGAGGCCTCTAAAATTGTCAATGCCCGTCTCTTCTGAACATTGACAATTGCATACAATTGCCAAATGTTGCCAACACATGTCGGTCATTTGGAGCCGGCGACTGTTGTTGGCTTGATCCCCACCAGTCTCTCCAGTGATGCCAAAGGTTCCACCTGCAAACAGAGGGAGAGATCTGACAGTACGAAACACCAACGATTTGTTCTCCTGGCAAATAAAAGACCGCAATGGTGCATTTTTAGCAGGTAAGGCTTTTGAGCTGTTGTCTGTGGAACAAAATATTCAAAACCGGTACATTCCTCTCATTAGCACTGATCTCCCTTTCATCTCCTTTTTTCTCCCTTTTTCCGTGCCTAGTGGAATGGTTGAACAGCAGCAGCCAATATGCTGCGCTTCAGCATTGTCCAAACAAACAGCTCCTCTCTGAATGCAAATGTCCAGGAGATATTCTTTGCTTGGGCCAGTCGAGACCAGAAGATCACCACATTGCTCCTTGAGTTTCTCGCCGTTTCAATCCAGTGCTATGAAACACGAGCCATGTGGACATCGAGTCAAGATACTTGCCAAGCAACAGAATTAGTCGCTGGTTCCATTCTCTTGGGCCGACTTCACAACAAGGAGAAGCTTATTTGAACTTATTTGGCTCCAAGGGTCCACAAATTTGGTGAGCTGTGGCAAATTGGTGGTCAATACAGCATCCAAATTTCGACCTGCGCCACGCAAGACCTGAGCAGGATCCAATAGGATCCAATAGGATCCAATAGGTAGGTCTCAATTCTGCCATTTCTGCCATATTTCTGGCATATTTTGTCAATCGTCCTATTGCTAACTTTCCACCTTCTTTCCACCTTCTTTCCACCTTCTTTCCACCTTCTTTCCACCTTGTCTCAGCAAATCATGGTCCTGCCATGTCCTGCCTCCATTGTGTCTTGAAGATCTCTCCTGGAGGAAACAAGACAAGTTGATATGTTAAGTATGCATAGTATGCTAGCTATTGCTAAGTTACTAAGCCTATCTTCAAGCTTGATGGGATCTGGATAGGTTTGATACCAATGGGAATGCTTCAGGGAGGTCACTGGACGGTCATGTTTGCGCACTTATCATTATCGCCCTTCAAGAATCTGGGGTAAGGTGGGTGGAGTGAAAGTTCCCAGCGCATCGCAGAAATCATTCTTACAAAGGTGTTTTATGCTGAACAACAGCTACATGAAAAGCTGATCAGAATCAGAATGTGGAAGCTCCAACTGAACTCCATGGCTCTCCGTGTTTGACTCCAAGTTGCACCAAACGGCACTAGACACTCATTTGAGACACCTGCTATCTCACATACACATTGCCTCACGGCTGGATATTTAAAATTTGTTTGCGGCATCTAGCGGTGGACTGAACTTTTTTCCGTTTTGAGGAAGAAAAGAATAGCGAGCGTAGATAGGGTAGCCGGGTAGCCAACTGTATACGGTTCACGGTCATCCCTGATGGGAATCTTAACGATTGGATACGATTGGTATATCAATTTCTATTTATGGACTGATGACCGTGGCACATGGACACTGTAGAAAGATGTAGAAAGATTATGGGCATGATCAGAGAGTCTGAGCGCTTTGATACGCTTCCGTGCTTGCCATTTGCCAGCCTGAACTTGCCATTGGATAAGAAGTCTTCCACTCCAGCTTCCAAGATGGAACGATATTCGGGAATCACTTGACCTTCAGCCGACAGGTGCGGTGGATGCAAGCAACTCGAAACAGTACGATTTAGAAGTCCTGGCATCATTATGGCACCACATGGCACCACCATGTACCACTCTTGGCACCACCACTCTTGGCACGCCGCTTTCTGCCACCCATCTTCGACTCTGCTGTCAGGTGACTTTGAGTTGCGCCCAAGAGCCGATTCTTCACTTCTTCTGAGGACATGGTAGCTGCCAGTTCCTTCCCGGTCGACGGACTTATGCCAGGTCTCTTGCTTTCACATGTAATATGTAATATACACAGATTGTATACAGTATACATGCAAGTCACACCAAACGCGCAACATTTTTTGCAAGAGTGGTGATTTGATGGAAACACATGGACATAGAGTTTCCGGATGCTGCCGACATTCACAAGACCAAATGTTCAGAGACTCAGGACTATACTTAGAGGCTGTACCTTCTGAACAGCACTTCAGTGTATCTCGGTATCCCCTTAAATCTTGCAAGGCCGTGGATTCAAACCTGGCATTCAGTGCAAACTTCTGTATATCTGTCATTTCATGTCATCTGTCGTGGTTCCATTCTCGCAGATTCTCTCCTTGGATTTGGTCGCTATGCCAGTTTTGAAGTTCAGCTGCGCCATAGTCATATTGTCCAAAGCAGCCACCAGCGCTGCCGCCCTCGTGTTGATCAGCCGCAGGGCCTGTGACCACGTTCGACCTGGGAAACCAGACACTGCAGAAACCCGCAAATCCGCTGGAAAACTTCCCCTCAGATTCGAGCAATCGTTCATCTTCGTGGGATTGTACCTGGTAGAATCGTCGAATCTGGTCGATTATGTCGATTTCTGAAAGAGAAACTCAAGCCCAGGCCCAAGCCCATGCAGCCCATGACAGCTCATTTGCATACAAATGTCATAAGATTTTAAAACTGAGACTTCACAACCATTTGGATGGTCACTGGGCCAAGGAGTCCTCGTCTGCAAGGCAAACTGTGTCAATATCTGCATGGCTGAAACCATAGGAGGGAATCCCTACCTCAGAGTGACTCAGCATGGACAGCTCATTATTGATTCATATTGATTCATATTGATTCAATGTCTCCAGCTTGTTGCAAGGAATAGAAAGGGCTGCAACAAGATGCCACAAGGCCATAAGGGCATGACCAGAAGTGGGATATTGCCATTTCCGCAGAAAGCCGAACAGCTATCCACCAGTTCTCCAACTGAGTCGGTGGTCTCCATATTGCTGCAGAAATCCTGGCAGTGGGTGCAACTGAGCTCGACCAGGCAGAATAGGCAGAATCTGATCCAAAAACGCAGCAGAAGGGCCCAGCAAAAAAATCCCTGCGGTAGAAGTTTCCTCATTGGTTGTCGAAGTTTGAAGCACCTTCAAACCCCTGGACTTCGTGTCCTTGGAGGTGTGCGATGGAGGGAGCAATGTTGTCAACATCAATGTTGTCAACATCAACACATCAGCATCAAAGGCAACCTCGAATAACACTTGAAAATTGTGCGCCCTACCCCGCCCACTGCGCCCAGAATATCCCAGGATCAACTGTCTGAGTGCAGCCAAACCGTTGGGCCCCTGAGCGCGCGCTCAGGAAAAGCAGCAAACTCCAACGCCTCAGCTCGCCATGATTCACCGTGGTTTGCCGCATGGAACTGCCATATGGAGACATGCTGAGACAATTTATTGGAACTGTTGTTCATGGTTGCGTTGAAAAAAATCTGAGCATTTGGCATTTTGGACATGGCGCCGCAAGCCGATTTGAACAGAGATAACTAAACGTTCAACAGCAAATATGCACATGTGCCAAATCTGCAAGAATCTCTGTGTGTTTCCAACCTCTGTTCTCAAAGCCCCCAGGCACATCAGTTCTTAAAACAACTTCTGACAAAAATGAAAGCATGGCGTTGGCAAGAGCCTGCTCCACACCAGTGGACAACTGCTGCTTTATACCCGCAACACGTTGGAACTTATGAAACCATACCTCATGCTCGTACTGTTGCAGCCTTGTGCTCCATCTCTTATAATACCAGGATATACCAGGATTAGATCTGATGACGTGCCTTGACGAGATGGGAATAAATTGTTTCAAACATTTTATATCGTTGCCAGCTTGCTGTCGAGGCAATGCATCCAGATTCCTTGGCAAACCTCAGGAATTTCTATAAGGGCCCTTCTTCACCTATTGGTTCCTCTGTAAAACCGGTTTATCTTTTGAAGGGGCATCTTCCAAGCCGCACAAGAAATCCACCTCTACGTGCAAGCAGCCCCCGATACATGCGCTAAAGCAAAGCTGACCCCAGATAGCAAGCTAGGTTTCGTGACGCAGGAAGGAAGGGGAAGGGAAGGGGAAGCGAAGAAAGCGAAGGACAAGACATGGGCTGTAAGTAGCTGTAAAGGTGCAAAGGCCAAGAAGATCAAAATCATATTATATATATATTATATATTATATATATATATATTATATATTATATATATATTATATAATATATATATAATATATGATATGAGAGAAAAAACTTCGCCCAACCGATCCCAACCTTCTCTGAGCCAACAGTTGTTTTGCCGTGTAAACCTCAGCTGAAAAAACAAGGCTCGAAAGAAAGGTAGGCCCCCTGAAAAGCCAACCCTTCCACTGCATCTCCACTGCAACAAAGAAAAAGAAAGAAAAAGAAAGAAAAACAGTAGACTCAGTAGACTCAGTAGATAGATGATGAAAGATGATGAAAGTACGTTGTCTCGGAAATGGCATGAACTCGCAATAGGAACAGCCAAACGTAGAATGGCAAGAATGGGACATCTATGAAGAAGTAGAGAAAGAAAAAGGAAAAGAGAAAGAGAGAAAGAGAGAGAGAGAGGGGAGAGAAAGGGAGAGCGCAGAGCGCTGCCTGATGCCACATTGTGTTTGCCTACTCCCAACCCTCTTTCTCTTCACCCTTACAGCTGAAACATCGGTTTCCTACTGCACATAAAACAGCAAACATCCAACCTTTCTACTTCTCCGATCCATGGGCCCTGGAAGCCCTGCCCCTCGAGTTAAGATGTGCTGGCGAACTTCAGTCTCACCTACAGGCATCATGTCAAATCATGCTATATATCAATATATACATCATTGAATCATATATATATATAATATAATATTATATATATTTATATTATTACTATATATCATGTGAAATACAAAAATACCTTGAGGTGGTCTGAGTCAGAGATGGTCTAAGATGGTCTGAGAGTGGTCCGAGTGGCTGGCTTCAACATTAATGGCATCTGCCAATCAACTTGCTGCGCCATCATTTTCAGCCACGCATTCTACGGCGTAGACTCAGCCACTTGAAGCCGCTGGGGCATCTTCCGCGATCTTAATTTCACTCTGTGGAATTTCTGAGTGAAACAGCAAGGCTTTGAGTGAAAGGTTGCTGGCCTCTGATGGAAAGAAAACTTTGATTCATCCAGGACATTGATGGACATGGTGTGTATTGTGCAAAACACCAGCAGCACTCAAAGCCACTTGCAGCTGAAACATGCTGAAACGAAGCCAAAACAATCGACCAGCTCGAGGCCATAAAACCCGTTTAACCTATCCAAAAATTCGCACCATCCTCTCTGTAGTGCCATTCATCAATCTCAACCACATTTGACAACGGCTATGAGAGACAATATTTGCAAAAAAAAACGCCCCAAACACCATGGTATCCAATGTCATCCAATGTCATCCATGTCATCCATGTCATTGCGTCACTGATTTGCTCGTCTTTTGAGGGATGTCTTGGGAGGTCACATCACAGTGCACTGATCGGTGCAGCGATCCGTGCAGCGATCACACCGATCATTCGTCTGGGCATTCCTGGCATGGGTGACCCATGCATTCGCATGGCCTTTGAAACACACAATGAACCAAAAAAAACAATGATTCTAGTGTTTCTATAATTTTCTAATATATATTCCAATGTATAATATCAATCATATTTCATGTAATATCTCACTAGTATGTATATTCCAATGTATTTTCAGTCGATAGGGACCTATGGATGTAATGTCCTAACAAAGACACTATCCTGCAGAGCCGAGGGCTCTTCCTTTGGGAATTCTCACGATCTTTCCCAGACTTTCAACATCTTTCAACATGCTCAGAGTCGGTGCCTGGGCTGGTGGATCTCAAAGTTTTGCATGCCTCGTCCTCGTCTGTCCTGTGCTGTGCAAAGTGAATCCGTGTGAAACCGTCAACCGTCAATGTACTATGCTAATATCTTCTATGTATACCCTGGCGTAATTTTGCAGCATCCATTCTTGGACAGTCTGATATATGTCACATTAGCACACATGTGACAGATGTGACAGCAGAAATGAGTGACGGAACCTGCTCATCATCTGAATCATCATGTCCCTGGCACAGAACTGCAATCAGATTCGGTTCGTAGTCTTTGGAGCTCGGCCCCTGTAATCACTGTAATGTACTGTAATGTCATAAAGACAACAAATCGAGACAAAAATGAATGGACGAAAAGGATACGAAAAGGAAAAATAGAAGCAACAACTGCATGAGCTCCACGCAAGCCTCATGCAATTCACAGCCGTGGACCACGTTTTAAAAGTTTTATGTCGAAATGCTACATGCCACAGGCCAGCTTCACACCATATCTGTTGTCCCAGACTTCTGATCGCCTGGAAGGTTGATACCTGGGACATGTCACAGAGTCACAGGACACAGACTGTACACAGACTCACTACATCGTAATCGTGCACTGTGCTCACTGTATCTCACTGTATTCACTGTGCAAACCAACTCTTCACCACGTCACCATGTCACAATATGTCACATGCCGTCAAAGTCCGTCAACATCGTCACATATCGTCACTTGCCGAATGTCTGGTGTCTGGTGATGGCTCTGGGATGCCCTGGGATGCCCTGGGATGCCCTGGCGTCACGGCCGGCTTTGGTGGTGCCTGAGTCGACCTGGCTCCAGGGAGGGGCACAACGGGACCGAAGACAACCAAAGACAACCAAAGACAACCTCCGAATTGTTCAAAACGGAGAAAAATTGGCGTCGAGCTAAGATCTTGACGGTTTCTCTGGATCGTAGGTCAGAGTTGACTGCTCATCGCTGATTGTAACATGTTTCCTGGTGGCAAAAGGGATCAGTTAAAATATGTTAAAATATGTTAAAATAGTTAAAGGATGTGACATCATGTGACCCGAGCTCAAATCCTTGTTGTAACTTGCTGCTACCGGAGCTATCAACGCCGCTGTCAAGCCAGTTGGTGTCCCCAACTTTTCACAGTCGACCCACCTTGGATTCATCGACTTCCTGGCGGCAAACCCTACCGTCATGAAGACTCTAACATGTCCATGTCCAACGACTTTCATAACAATGGTCACATTATGTCACATTAAATAATGAAATATGGAAGTGCATCATACCACATCCAGTCATAAATCCATTCTCTCGGACTCTTGAGTCTCTGGGTTTCAACATGTGGGCTCTTAATGATCTTAATGGTGGCATAGTGAAATAGATTGAAATAGTGGATGGTGACCTGGTGGGTGACCTGGTGGCACTGGGATTTTTCAGCATGCGCCTGTCCGCCTTGTCGCTGCTTTTTTCACTGCTCTCTGCTTGAACACGTGGCTCCGCAGAATCCTGCGGGGCCAACTTGCCCAGGACAAATGCTGCAGCACATTGGAAGCAGAAAGCCTCATCTACGATGAGATGTACTCAATCAAGATCCAGAAGTCATAAGATTATATAAGATATCAATAGATATCAAGATAATGAATTTATCAAGAGACTTCTAAGATACCTTCGCGGTTGCACCAAGTCCATCAAGTCACAAAGAGATAGGCAACGGAAGGGCGGACTGCCTCAGAGTCTCAATAGTCTGATACTTAGCAGCTCCTCCATGTCCAGATCCTGCGTGTTCTGCACTAACGTGGGGCGTCGACTGCCCATTGAGACGTGAGAAGCGCGAGAAACGTGAGAAATGTGAGACATGTTTTGCATAATTATTAATTATATATTAATACCCGGATCTCAGGCAAAATATGGTCGATTCAAAGTATGCACATGATATCTTATGTATGCTTGGTCTTGTCTGCATTGTCTGCATAGATCGGATTTCTCTGCTCCCCACAAGGCAAAGCCTCACAGCGGCGAGGGCGAGCTGATATACAAAAAAAGTGTCAAAATCACCAAGTGATACTTTACTAAGTGATATTAAATCATACTAAATCAATCTAAATCATACTAATCATACTATAGCAAGTCAATTGAACTACCTTTGGCTGATACAATAATCACACAGATCGTCACTATGTTACGCAGCATGGATGCCACACACCACCGGATGCACTGGATCTGTTTTTCTATTTCCAGCCACATCCTGGCACTTGGCGATGTCATGGTGAAAGGAGAGATCGGCGCTTTCAGCGCTGAAATCGTCTAGTTGTACCGTACGTACCCGAAAAAACTCGCCGGTGGCACCACCCCATGAATGTCTGTCGAAGGTCAAGGATTGAAATGTGCTACCAAATGGACCTCCTGACTTTGTGTCTCACATTGACCTTACGTATAGAAAAGATTAGAAAGCACCGGAGTGGAGCAGTTCCCTTAAATCTCCTGTAATCATCTTTATTTGGTGTGACTAGGCGTGACTACGTGCGACTCCATTCACAGCTTGTGGCTCCTCCCGTTTTTGGGTTTAAGGCAGCAGAGTCAAATCACACAATCTGCCACTTATCACTTTACCATGTCAGAGTCTTTACTTTTTATTAGCTTGGGACAATTCGGGACATCTTGGTCATGCAGCTGTGGCCATGCTTTCTTATCCATGATCTCATCTCTGCAGCCGTAGGAATTTTCTGTATCCGGGTGCCGCATCCTTCTCCCGCAGGATCTTCGACATGTTTCCCAACAGTTTCCAATCTTCAAGCAAAGCACAGAAACAACAGTCACCAGATTTGGTGGGAATATTCTTTCATTATATGTATATGTGTTATATTATGTTATATTTTATATTATTGATTTATGATATTTTATGATATTTCATGATCATTGCCATCATTGCCTTGAAGCGACCTTCAGGATGAAGGATTTGGGCAGTCTGCACGTTGCTTCTCAGCATTCAGAGGTGGGTTTCCTGGCAGATTCATGTCCACATTGCGCAGCTAAAGTAAGACCTTCAACCAATATCAATCTTACAGTGATTTTGTGTGATTATACAAAATTAATCGTCAATATTATACAATGAATTACTGTTCCATCATTTTCGGACTCAGATTGACAAACAGCTTGGGTCCTCAGGCGTTGAGAACACTGGGAACTTCCGCGCAGCTCTCGTCCAGATCCTGGCATGTCAATGCCACCTGGAATTCTCATGACGGAGGACAAACCCTGCACTGGGCCAAAATATGTGTGCAAATGTTGTGTCAAAAGGCCTCTCGCTGCCTCTCCCCAAAGTGCTCAGCTTTAGGGTGAAAGGGGTTGCCAGCATGTGGCCTGAAGATCCTCAAGTTCAAAAAACTCCTGCGGCCGCTCGATGCGTAGATTGAGCGGATTGAAACTGCAGAACAGCAACAGCTGGCTGACAGCAGGTTGAAAAACTCAAACGCCAATGTCCCATGAAATCCATTTAAATCCTATCATGTCCCAAGAGGGAGCTGTATCTGTTTATATCTGTTTCTGCCCGTCCTCGTCTTCTATGTCCTGCCACTAGACTCACTAGACAGCAAATGCTCACCGGATCCAATGGCTGGAGAACTGCAGCCAAGCAAAGACGCAAGCACTGGCACTGACTTTGCAAAGTTTGCCTCAAAAGTGTCATCGTCACCCACGGCATTTGCCTCAAGTCATTTCGAAATCAACGGTTCCATTTTGCTCGCGATATCCAGTGAATTTACAACACGTTGACAAGAAGTAAGAACAGAATAGAACAGATATAGTTTTGCAGTTGCCCCTGCCTCGTGTGTGCGTTCATGTGGAAGACCCAGTTGAAAACGTAAAGTATCTCTTCCAACCTGTCCGGGCCACCGGGAATTCAACCAGCCACTCAACCTTTGAAGTACTACTACCGCGACATACCGCGACTAGGTGATATGTTTGCGCACCGGACGTAGAGATACGTAGAGATCATAGAGAAGACCCCACACGTTTGCGAACCGAGACATACCGAGACTTGCTGACAGATCTGACAGAGTGCTGAATTCTGCGGCTCCTCGATGACGCCCTCTTCGAAGAGATCATCGGCATCCTGCAACGAGCGTTTCACTGCAAAAAATGTCTCAATGAGATCTTCGCTCCAAAGCATGTCAACGGGAAATACAAGGGCGACAGGCGTTTCAGCGGAGATCATGGCAACAATATGGCAACTATAGTGATCACTGATGCCAAGTCTGATGGCTGGAAAAAGAATAATGCAGAACACTCACAGCAATAACTCACAACTCTAATCATGACTGCAGCACATAAAAGCAATGACAATGATGATGCCAGCCGGGTGATGGTGATGATTGAGGTGATGGTGGTGATGATGACCATGACCATGACCATGACTATGACCATGACCATGACCATGACCATGAGGATGATGATGATGATGATGATGATGAGGAGGAGGAGGAGGATGACGATGACGGCGACGATGACGACGACGACGACGACGACGACGATGACGGTGACGGTGACGGTGACGGTGATGGTGGTGATGATGGTGGTGATGATGATGATGATGACGATGACGATGACGATGACGATGACGATGGTGATGATGGTGGTGATGATGATGACGATGACGATGACGATGACGATGACGATGGTGATGATGGTGGTGATGATGATGATGATGATCATGATCATGATGATGATGATGATTATTATTATTATTATTATTTGGATGATGTGGACGATGTGGACGATGTGGACGATGTGGACGATGTGGACGATGTGGAAGACTGGTAAATACAACACTGGCAACTACAATCTCTCCACCCCGACACATGAAGCTATTTTTGGTGAGAAATGTTTTGCAATACTTCAAGTGTTGTCCCAAAATAGTGTGCATAACAAACTATCAGATGGCTTTAGTTTTTGCAGAAGAAACGCAAAAACGAAAACAAAATTAGTCCAGGAAACTAGACACAATGTATGAAACCTGATCCCTGATATGCACATCTGACCCAACAATCATACATCATATCACAACCTTCAATGTTGAACTCGTAACTTAGCAGACGAAACAAATGGTGCGCACAAATCATCTCCTTTGGGAAACAACTTTGTTCGACATCTTGAAGAGTCTTAAACTTCACAGCCGTCCTCGCGTTGTCTGATGTCCTCGGAATCAGCATCATCCTGACCAAACTGAAACGATGTGAGGCATTCCGATGTGAGGGGAGCAATGAATGTCAAAAAAAAGCCATGAAACACATTGCGCTAAAGGAGTCAAAAAAGATGGCACAGCTGTACAACATCGTCCCCTTTAAAAACTCAACACTTGACTCAACATGGATAAACCATAATAGAGAGTCAGTAATAAATAGCAGACATTGAGAGCAGTCATTTTTCTCGCTGTCTCCATGTCTTCTCATTTCCTCTCATTTCTTCTCATTTATATGTTTTTTTTCCTTGGGCAGAGAATCGGATTGCGTCGTGTCCTCGCTGGGAGGCTCTGTCAGGCGGGCTTCACTCGAATCCTGGCGAAAAAATCGGAGCCGTGCATAGGACTTGTCATTTCTAAATAGTTCTAAATATGGCAAAAATATGGCAAAAATATGAAAAAACATGGAAAAAATGTACTTTGACCGCAACAACTAACGGCATAGACCCCAGATAGCTACTTGTAATTCCTGTCATTCTTCAGGTACAATTGTTTCCGCACCATATAGAAGCCAGTCATAGCACCCAAGACACCCGTAGTGGCAGCGGCCAATTTTTTCAATATAATGAAGAGAACGCACACTATCTTTCGTGAAGATTATACTGTGATGATCAACTGTTCAGAACTCATCAGAACTGTTCTCAGTATTGTTATCTATTTATACCGTATTTATACCTATTTTATCTTTTTCATTACCTATGCCTCTGCTATCCCAGTCTATCCCAGTGCAGTTCCCGTGCAGTCCTGGCTGGAACTTCGTGGTCGTCTTTGCCTTGGAATGCTCGACCCAGCTTTGGGAGGTCAACTTCAGTCGACGGATTTGACTCACTCCCAGTTGTAAGAATCAAGAATTTTTAAAGAAAGTATAAAGAAAGTAAATGATGTAAGTGAATGTAAATCAGAATCACCTATCAGAAGCGGCTCCTGCCGAAAAAAAAAAACTGGAAATGCAATTAGACATGATGTACAACAAAACGTTCCAAGCATCAGGACGGAGCATGGATTCTTCCATATCTTCCATATCTGAATGATTTAGCAACAGAGTCTAATCATGGCCTGACCTTGATGCTCCAGACCGACACGGACTGTACCGTTTCACAATTGCAAACAAGACACCTCTGCTCCTGGCATGATTGGAAGATATTGGAAGCTTCGGACGGCTGATCTCCAAACTCGACAACCCTTCTCCAATGCTACCCGATAAATCGATTTCACAAGACTTTGAGGAGGGATGAGAAGAGCCTTGTTACACCTCTCGTCTGTCTGATCCTACTAGGGTCTTTCTAATCTTTCTAGTAACAAACTGAAGCGTTGCACATTCCGAATATCTCCGGATACTCTGCGTCCTGCACGCGTTCCCCTTGCACCTGACACATATCACATCATATCACAACATCGAGAGATATCGATAGCTGCTATAGCCATATCGTGCATATCGCATACCCTCGATCTTTGCGCATTGCATGTCTTGCTAATCTTTGCTTATTACACTCCGCATACATTCCAGAGATTCACAGAGATTCACAGAGATTCAGTCGATTTTCCATGATTTTCCATGTTTTTCCTTCTTGTGCACCACGAATCGTGGCATTCCGTTGCAATGAACCGAGGCCAATGCCCCGCCATGCCCCGCCTGTCTTCTGGCGCTCAAGGCGGCTGCCACGAGTTCTCCGGAAGTCCGAGGCAAGTCCTGGACGCGAAATATGCGAAATATGAGAAATACAAGGCATTTTATGATACATATTTTGCGTGTATAGTATGAATATATAGAAATATATATGATAGATACATAGAAATATATAGATATACAGTATGAATACAGTAATGTATGATATATAGATACATCATGATACATCATGGGTATTACATGTATTACAGTGATGGTGTACAAAGATCCGAGATGATCCGATGATAGAGTTGGATGTTCATGATTGATGGCAGGAGATTCCAAAGACTCAAAAGCAAGTATCACAAGATGCCACCTGTCGGGATGTGAATCATATGTTAGTTCCAAACAGTTCCAATACATGCTGGGGCCGTGCCACTGAAATCTTCCACGCACACTCTGGCGGTGCGGCGGTCCCGTACTGCTCGTTCCAAAGGCCCAGGTTGCACCTGAAAACGAACTGACACTTCGTTAAAGCATGTTAAAGCTCCTTGCCAAGCAGATCCAAGCAGATCCAAGCAGTTTGTTTGCAAAATCTCCCTCAGACAAATTTGTTGCGTGCTCATGAGATCTCATGAGGCTCATACGTGTCTATCATCCTGAGCTCTGGCCACCTGTTCATCTTCGGGATTTTTCTCATTCCGTTTCACTTGCATTCTGGTCTTCATCAAATATGATTGACATTCTTCCCCAAATTTCCCGAAAAATCCTTCTACGAATCCCTGACTGCCTCAAAGTGGCTTCAATGGATTTGTTTTTGCAATTCTGTTCTTCTCGTTTTGTTCCTACGATTCACATATCCCACACGAGCCTCTGAGGAAGAATCCTGACAGGCCAGGTGACGTGCTACGAAGATCGGCGCAAGAACTGGAGGGTAAGATGGCGCTTGCACTTTTGGGGTGCAGCATCTATATTTCCCCTGCAGTTCAGTCAGACCTGCGACTCAAAAAATGGGGGTGCAGGGCAATTTTGCAGTGCCTATGCAATGCCTATGTAACCTATATATATAATATTATAATATTATATATATAATTATGTATATATATATGATTATATATATAACTATATATATATGTATATGATATATGTATAATTATACGTATACATATTTTCCAATTTTTTCTGGAAATCCACTCACCAGACCCACCGTGGCCCCCGCCTCTGACAGGGCCTGGTGCTACTTGGAGTGACGCTCCACGACACGATGGAACGTTGAACTTTGGATGTTTGAATCTTCTCTAAGGTCCTATACTTGCATCTTTGTCAAACAATTTCAGACATATTCGAATTTTGATGAAATTTGATGAAATTTGTATCATTAAACTTTAGGCCCAAGGGGGGTGAACGAAAGCTAAGGTTCATATGAGCATGGAAACATGATGGGATTTCGATGGGATTTGGACATGCTGAATACAGATTGCCTAGAGACCTGGCAGGATTTGTGCCTGTGACCATCTGCTTCCAACACCGCCCCAAAATGCCCCGGAGGGGTTCGAGTGAAAAATCACTGTGTTGGACTCAGACCTGCCCCTCCCCTTGCTGAAGCAAGAGTAACTCCAGCTAGCTACCGCTAGCTTTCGTGATAATTCGTGATATCACTACCGTTATGCAAGTTTTGCATCTGCAACCCTTCGTGCCTCAGCTTCGGCTGCCTCCACGCCTGCAGGTGGTGTATCTGCAGAATTCACCCGGAGAATCCCACTCCAACGGACTCCAACATGATTTTGGGCGATTCTTCAGGAAAAAGAAATTGGAGTTGAAATGTTGCAACACATCTTATTTATTATTATTTGAATTTATTTGACCTTTATTTTGGGCAATTATTTGAGATCTTCTCAGGGAACTTGAGAAACCAGTTGGGGCTGATTGAATAGCAATGAACCGATGAAGACAGCTTCAGAGGAATTCTGAAGACGCGCTTTCTTGTGCCCAACCAACAAGAAACTTTCAAAGGAGGAACATGGCTCATGCAGCAAAAAGCTCTCAAATGATCAAGGTTACAGCTGTCAGCCTGTGCACAAACGTGCGAATAGCCCTTGACATCTTTGTGAATTGTTCACGTTTCTATGGGAACATTGCATGTGCGAATGTTGCATGTGCATTGAGATATTGCAAACATGGTGAGGATTGGAGCTGTGCCAGCATATGGCATCTGCCTTGCAGGGCTGCCAGAAGCTTCTGCCGACCCTGCGAATCAACGCGACTGGGCAACACTTTGGGCGTCGATCGGTTCAAGTTGGGTCAAGTCCAGGAGTCCAGCAATGTCCAGCATCTTTTGAACTTTGTTGCTACGGGATGCTACGGGCTGCGGGTCCCCCGAGGAGTCCCATGTGCCGAAGTGCCACCCAATGGTTCCCCACTGGTTTCCCTCAGATTGACGAACCCGGGAAGTGTTGAGTCTCAATGACTCACAGTATCTTACAGTGGATGTCCATATGATGTCCATATGATGCTCCCTCTAGGCTCCCTCTGGGCTTCGTGCCAGCTCACTGGCTCGCTCATGGCGTCTGGGCGACTCTCGGTCTCGGTCCGGATGTCGCAAGCTGCCTGCAGCCGTTGCAGCCGTTGCAGCTGCTCCACAGCATCCGGACATCCAAAAAGCCATGCCATGCTTTTCGGGGTGCCTCTTTGAAAAGGGACTGGTGGGACTTGAAAAAACAAGTCAATCATGTCCCTGAAAAATGATGAAAAATGGATATCATTCATCGACATTCATCGACATTCAAACATTTTCAAACAATCACCAGGATGTTTTGTCGAGTTCCCCGGGTTCCCCGGGTTCGTCTCCGAGTTCTCCGAGTTCCCTGGGGTCGCTTGGCCTAAATAGTGCATCAGCTCCAGTCGCTGTCGCAGGACTCAGCAGTTGACATGTTTAGACCTTCGATATCAGCTCCAAAATATGAGGGTGCAATGGATGGAAGTCCAAGCAGCCCGCAAGAATGTGTAAGAAATGCCAATACGAAAATAGAATTCTTGAAAGTGCCGTATCTGAATCATCCTGAATCCACATCATATATATATATATATGTATATATATTTATATCATATATATATATATATCATATATATTATATATACATTTAAATTCTGCCATGACCATGACCCGCTAGGATTTCAGCATCTCTGCAGTCTCCAGACTTGCGCAGTGGGCCCCAGACTGTCCCGGCGTGAATCCATTGGCACGCCCAACATCCATGCAGAAAAGCGCCTTGGTGTCCGTGGACACCGTGGACTGCACTAAATTCTAAGAACTTGATCGCATTGTACATCATTTTACATCAAATTAAACCACTGTGAATTCTGATGCATTTTGGGTTCAAGCTATAACAATATTTCAACCATTTTCAACCTAAGCTTCACGAGGGACGAAAGAATCTTTGCACCTCGAGGAGGAGCTAGAATAGAGAACTCATGAGAACTCCACTATTTTTGTGTCAAAAAACCGTGAAAATGATCCATATGACTATCATATTATGACCCTTACAAAAGAGCGGTTTAGCTGGTTTCATGATGCTTCATGCTTAGCTGCTTTCACTGGTCGCGGTTTTGCTTCTCACCATCTGGATGCAATGTGAAACGATGTGAAACGTGAGGCAATGTCATGCATGTCATGCAATGTGTGGGTCTCTCCGATCCTTTCACTCTAGGGCCCGGTCGTGAAGCGTCGTCGACAACACCAGATCAGACGCAGGGTTCTTGCAAACCTTGGTGGACAAAGGACGGGCAATTTCCGTTTACAAAACACAACACATTTTGCAGTTGAAGTTATCATGCCTTGATGAAAACCGTCTGCAGCTAGCAGCACTACTGCAAAAGATAACACCTTCAAAGCCTTTACAGCGCATTTCGGAGCCCAATCTCATTTCAACACGCGCTTTCCTTGTGGCGGTCTTCTGTTCGCTGTCGTATGTCTTCTTAACAACATGTCTGTGTTCAAGATTGTTGTGTTTGAACACCTTAGTACCTGACAATCCAGTGGAAGTCGGGCTCAGAGCCCAAACCAACGACCGAAAACACAGGTCGGAGTGTTCCTGCTGGTTGAGCAACTCAGGAACATTGTTCAATAATGAGTGTTGCATGATCCGTTGAACAATGCTGAACACATGTCTGCGCTTGGCTTTTAACACCAATTTACAGGAGAGCTATCCAGTAGCAGCATCAAACATCGTCATGTTGTGCTGTGTTGCGAATGCCGAGTCAATGAATCGACTCCCAAAATCATATTCTTCCAATCTCTTCCAATCTTCCATGCCCGCTGTCCAAGTGTTCCAAAAAGACCGCCCGCAACTTCTCATTCTCCTGGACAGTCAGGCATGCAGGAAGCATGGCCATCCAATGCCATCCATCAATCATGAAAACATGTGTATGTATGTATATATATATATTTATATATATATATAATAAACTTATAAAAACAAGCCCCTCTCGCATGGTCTCTCCGAATCACAACTCTTTCGCGTTGTGTAGCTCTCCAAATCTGTTGGTTTGAAGCCTTCACAGTGACTGGGCAAGTTCGGTCCTTGGCGAGGGTGGCGAGTTTGGCCTCGCAATGCAATATGTGATCAGCACATGTCAGTATATGTCGGCATATGTCAGCGACATCTGTGACTTGCACTCATGACAATGGTGAACATTGGAGATAAAAGAGGGTCTGTGAGGGTCTTGGTTCCTTATCCGAACATCAACAAACTAATTATACAACGTCTGTTTCTAGGTACTTCACGTGGATGTATGATGCGCACATACTTATGGTCTGCCTTGCAAGTTCCCCGTGGGATGCAATGAAAAGCAGAACGTTACAGTGAACAACACCATCACAGTGCATGTGACACACCTCATCATAATCTCATCATAATCTCATCATAATCTCATCATAATCTCATCATAATCTCATCATAATCTCATCATAATCTCATCATA
>Ga0126342_10008054_pt1 | contig 18850 bp, 17 predicted proteins | sample Cyp1metagenome_FD_92528 | JGI IMG/M metagenome (GOLD analysis project Ga0126342, IMG submission 92528) | Coral microbial communities from Lord Howe Island, Old Settlement Bay, Australia - Cyphastrea 1 metagenome | ecosystem: Host-associated > Invertebrates > Cnidaria > Coral ...
CTCCTCCTCATCCTCACCATCCTTATCCTTATCCTCATCATCATCATCCTCCTCATCCTCATCCTCATCCTCATCCTCATCCTCATCATCATCATCATCCTCCTCCTCCTCATCCTCATCATCCTCCTCGTCCTCCTCCTCCTCCTCATCCTCCTCCTCCTCATCCTCATCATCCTCCTCGTCCTCCTCCTCATCCTCATCATCCTTCTCCTCCTCATCCTCATCCTCATCCTCATCTTCATCCTCATCCTCATCCTCATCATCATCATCATCATCATCGTTTTCATTTTGAGCATCCTTATCATCATCCTGATTATGGAGCCTTGCTGGTAGAGTTGAGAGACTTCAAGCGTAGGGACTTGTGGGCCGTATCAAAGCTGGTTGTGTCTTTTCGTCTCTCTTCAATTGCTGGGGAGCGGGTCGAATGCCAAGGAGCTGCAAAAGCGCTTCTTCGCGCTTCAGACGGAGAAGAAGGCGTGAACAAAAATCACGGACACACTGCATGACATTACTTCACGTGTGTGCAACAACGGGTCTTTCACTACTTAAACTTTGAAGCCTTTAGTGAACTTGAACATGGGTCTTACATGGTCTTAATGCAGTTCTGTGCGAAAGCAGGAAAAATTGAGGCTGGGCCAAGAGAGACTTGAACTCAGTGAGTTCAGGGCAATGGAGAAGACATGCCAAGAAAATGCCAAGAAAATGAAACAGAGTTCCTATGATTTCTTATTCAAACTCTGATTCGAAATATTCCAAGTCCAAGTTTTGCATGTCTTCCATGTTTTGCATTTGTATGCATTTGTAAAGCGAATTAAAGCGAGAAGGAACATGCAATACCATGCATAGGATTGCGCCAACTTTGAGCCAACTTGTTCTTACCAAATAAACGTGTCAGCATTGTAACGCGTGCTTAACGCGTGTTTAATGCGTGCTGAACGCGTGCTTAACGCGTGCTTAACGGAAACATCTTGCGACGTACAGTCTGGATCACCAAGGTCCCGTGCGGGGCTATTTCGGTCGAGGCGGTGAGGAGCACCCGTCACGTGTTGCCAATGTCTATCGATGTCTATCGTCTTGCAACATGGACTCGAGATGTGTTAAGATAAGTCCTGTGCCTTTTTTGAGGACTTGGATCAGGTTTTGGAGAAGCAGGCACGTCGCATCATCGGCAGCACATCGCATGGTGAGGTTGAATCTTTCCATTCCGAAGGGGCTCAACTCGGTTCAACAGCGCAGTTTTGATCGCAGGTTGATGAAGCCAACGGCAAGGACTGAGTGTCACAGTCACTGCATGGTCGGCTGCAATCCAACTTTCATCATGTTTTCCTCCAGGATTCCATTCAAAAGTCTCGGAAGGACTGCAAGGAGGACAGCTGGCAGAAACTAAGATGAACTAAGATGTAGATTTAATATGATTCAATATGATTCAGGGTATAGATAGAAGTAGAATGGGATCTGCAGTGATCTGCCCCATCTCACTATGCAAGGCCCTGGATATGAATGGTGTACCTTGGGCCAAGCCCAAGGGAGGCTACATTGGAGAAATTTTCGGCCAGCCCGGCAGCCAGTGACTCCGAAACAGTTTTGCTACGATCACAAGACTGACATAGACTGACATAAGTTGTGACATAAGGCATCATAAGGCCAAATTTGGAAAACTGGAGCAACAAAACTGGAATCTGAACCACTTCAGTCTACATTTTGGTCCTCTAAATATTTCAATAAGCATTTAGACAGATATAATAAGTTATAATTTATATAATTTGTGAAATGCGTCCAACGTTTGCCCAGCGCCCCCTCTTTGGTGCCTGAGGCCCTCGCAGATGCCTTTTGAGGAGCCAACAGAGCAGAACATGCTTTCTAATGAAAGAAACACTTAACATCATTTTAATAATTTTGATATATTTTAATATACCCTAACTATCCTTAATTGCAAGGTCAAAGAAATGTCATACTACAGCAGAAATTAACTTACAGTACATGTCATTTTCCCACTCCGCTATGTTTAGCATAGGTCTGAAAAGGCACAGTTTGCTGCTCCTGGATTCCGTACCCTGTACTACCGTAATACCCGACGTCTCATTGATATGGATTTCCATGATTTCCTTAGGTGGAGACATGTGGTCAGTCATGTGGTTCAGCAATGTGACAACCACGACACATGAACAAGCTTTGCGACAAAGAGCTGAGGAGGATGTGCCTGGCTTCAAAGAGGTGATGGAGAGATATGCCAGAGTCTCAAACACGAGAATTGGCAGACCTCTATATTTGCCCAATGTAGTGATTTGTCACAACTGTGATTTGAGGTGTCATGCATTGCTTTGCTTGGCTTACAACATATTACAGCATCTTACAACATCTTACAACCATTACAAATCACAATGGTATGGACCCAAGGCCATGGAAATGTTCAAGCTATCGAAGAGGCTCAGAGAGATGTCATTGCAATGGTCCATGATTTCACTTCGTTCACTTCACAGTCTCGACCGTCTCATACATGCCATCCCCATGCCCGTGTCGAAGCGAGGCTGCTGCAGTTCATGGCCCTCATCCTGGGAAAACCCAAACATTTCTTCGACCAGTCACCTGGCTCAGTCGATCATCTTGTTGGATGGTTCATGGCCCCATGGCACACGATATCTTTACCATTCTTATCATTACACTTCGATAACTTCGATATTATAATTATATATATATATATATACATATTTACATTTTTCACACATATCATATTTTCACATATTTTTACCCTTGCCATCCCTTAGCATCCCTTAGCATCCCTTGGCCATGTCATAGATGTTGAGAGACACTTTGCTGTGGACATTGCACCAAGGTTCCTTGATCAGCCTGCAGTGATCCCAGTTGCAACTGTGTCAACTCCACAATTTTGGACAGTTGGAGAGGCATATTTGAACCGTGCTTTATAAAGTGCTTCAGATCTAAGGATATTTGAAAGGTCTTAGGTATATTTGGAAATGGTTTCTGAATATCCTAAGACCAAGTGATATCCTTAGATCAGAAGGTCTTATATCTTAGGTATATATTGGTCCTTCTGAATCACAACCTGCTTTACCTAGTGATTCAGAAGGTGACGCTGGAACTGTAGCTTTTTTCATGCCATCGGCTCTGCTGAAATGTGCTCAGGTTGCTACCCACCGCTTACTTCATTACTGGCCAATCAAGGCTGGTGTTAACGAAAAGACAAAATATAATGAACAACTTATTGTGAACAAAATGTGAGAAGTTGTGGAGTGTGGCGGGGTGGGACAATAACGTTCAATTCAACTTGCGCATACGATGGAAGCTGCGCCGAGCAGTTTCGAAACAACATTTTGCAGTTTCACACTGTCAGTCTCACCATCTAAGTCTTACAAATTTCAAAACACAACCTCCAAGTTTCATAATTTCAGTATCAAAATACAACTGAAAAAAGTCAAAACATAACATTGTCCTAAAAGACAAAGGGAATCTGACATTCAGATACATTCAGATACATTCAGACAGGCTGTTGATGTATGTTTAATTCTGTTTATGTCATTTGTGATGAATTTTTGAAGGATTTCCAGAAGGAGATTGGTGTCGGAGAGCACACGGACTATGGTTTGCTGACCATTTTGAAGCAGGCCGGGCCGGGGAGACACAGCGAGACACGGCGAGACACGGCGAGACACGGCGAGTCATTTTGAAATCGCCATCCCGTTGTTCCCGTTTCCGTGAGGACATGGTGGGTGGACTCCAGGCGGGTGAAACGATGTGCCATACTAAATCTAAATATACCTAAATATGTAGCATTTAATAGCAGTCCAGCTTGCAGTGAAAACAAAGCAGTGAAAAGTCCGACTTTGGATCCTTTTGGAGTTGCAGATTTTGCAGGGTCGCAATTTCAATCCAACTTGGTGCGCTTGGGTTGTATGTAGGATTTCATAGGATTTCGAATGCATTTGCACATTGTGCCTGTGTGAAGTTGGTGTTTTCTGTCGCAAAGCTGACGGCTCTTCCTGTTCCAAATGTCAAAGCTGAGCCGGTGCTGAACATTTTCTGGGCAGCAGGCAATACATTGAGTGCATTTCATTTGTGAAACATCATGAAACATATGAAGAATTATCATGAAACATTATGAAACATGGAATAGCCTGGAAGAATCTGGAAGAATCTGAAACATAATATGGTGGTCTTAGTCACTGTCATGATGAGCGCTCTGTGCCACATTTATCCAGACTTACAAAAGTCGATTTCCTGATATATTATACACAGACACATTCTACTTGTACACATACGGTCCATTCATATGGTCATATGGTGTCACAACGGCACAGCAACCTGAAACCAGTGTTGCAGGCCAACATCACGGCCACAGCCATGCCGTTAGCCATGCCTCGAGCGAGACACGTCCAACACGTCCAACAGCTCCTTGGCATCTTGCTGATGTACACAAAGTTGATGCCCTTCATCATCCTCCTGCTGACGTGTTGTAGCTTTTTGATTGCCCTGACTTGGGATTTGATCTGGGGTGCAGAGTTCTTCCGAGAATGGGTTTTCTGGCTTTATGGGCATTGGGAGGACAGTTGCAATCAGCCAATTGGTCCATTGCAACAGTGGTTTTGGATCATTCTCTGGGTGAAGATCTTCGTGCTTGCTTCGTTGGCCAAGTGGAATGATGAGGGTGATCGCCCCTGGATGAAGAAGCTGTTCTGGTGTGTCTTGAACCCGTTGGCCATGATTTTCGACTTGGGCTGGCCCACAGTGACATTTATCTGTTTGTGCTATGCCCATGCCGACTGCAGCAAAATCCTGAGGCAAAGCTGCTGGCTGTTGCTCACACCTTACCTCCTGCAAGTCTTTGTCGCTCTCTTTGCTGTGACCTGGCCACATGTGAAACGCCGGCGACTTCCGAATTATCCAGCGAATCTGCTCCGAGACTTTCATTTGCGGCTTGTCCCAGCGAAACACTGCGACAGCTGTTCAATTTGTCTCGCAGATATCCTTGACAATCAAAGCGTCGTGGTGCCATGCGAGAACGAGCAGCACGTCTTCCATAGCGCATGCTTGGCTGGTTGGCTTCAAACCTCACAGTCGCGTCCCACTTGTCCCTTATGTCGCAATGTCCTCAAACGCAAAAGGCGAATTGGATCTCAGACTCAGACGGAGACGACCACGGGCACATCCATGGGCACGTCCATGGGCACGTCGATGCTTTGAATATCAATGCATGTCGTGACACATTGCTTAATGCCTGAAGCATGATGCTTCAGCAGATCCTTTGCAGCGGAAGACAGAAAATTGCACAAGAGTTCAAGCTGGTTCATAAGGTGATTTAAGCATCTTTAAGGATCTTTAAGCATGCAATGCTGCAATTCAGATCAATGAACTCATACCAATTTTGTTTGTGCCACACCATGCTATGACATGCTATACTTTTGTGGTTTGTTGAATGTTATTTCACTGGTTCTGGGCTCCTCCAAAGGAAGGACAAAACTGGGTCTCGTCACAAAATGGAGATCTCCCAACGTTCAGCATATAGGCATCAAAGTGCAATAAAGTGCACATAGGTTAGTGTCGGGATGGATTGGTGGCTGGATCATGCAATGAGACCGAACATGTCCGTGTAGGAAAGCAACCAGGATTCTGATGGATTCTGCAGTGTTGCTCATTGTGATTCCAAGTGATTGAATCGTGGAGATTTCGATCGCTGGATCATTTGGTTTCGTTTGAGATTCAGACTCCATGTCCAAATCATTCCAAGCGCTGTATCAAATCGAGTCAAAACGCACGGGCAGGTCCTGAATGCCAAAGATGGCGTTTGGATCCACTGCTGCCCAGAGATAGCCTTAGATCATCTCTGAGTCCATGCGTGATGTCAGTACTCAGTTTTTCACGAGCGGTGATATCAGTACCTCCTTGTTATCTATATAAGGTCTTTTCTTTTATTTTCTTTTAAGGGATGTGACTTCATATGACTTCCCTGGCATCCAAATCAGGTTGAGAATGCCTATGTCATCAATCTTGGGGACATGCTTGGCAGATGGACTGCGCATCGATTTAAGCGCGGGGCACCAGATTTCTCATGATTTCTCAGTTGTCCTCTGCTGGTCTTTCTAGAATAATTTGTCACAGATAAATTGTCCGAAACCGGACGAGTCCAGAGTGGATGGATTCACAGCATCGTCGCATCGTCGAATCGTGACTGAAATCATCTGAAATCTCGCCCTCTCAAGGAACTTGCTGTGAATGCCTTGACAGACCGCCTCATTTGCGATTACTTGACGTGCCAATCGTGCCAAACGCCATGCAACAACTCACAAGTCAAAAGAAAGGACTTCCCGGAAGCATTTGGTGCAAGGCTTTCCTAGACAAAGTCTGACTGCGGGATGTTGCTTTGTTTCAGAAGAAATCTCGACCATAAGCAAAGGTTTTCCAAGATAAATGTCGCAGACTTAACCATTTTACCACCCCACAAAGGTCTCAAAGGTCTCATGTTTCTCGACATGCTGAATCCATTGGTGTGACGCTCATGGATGAACCTCCGCCACCCCCAGCTGCGGTGGGTGCTGAAGCAACCTATGAGCGGCTTGCTACTCTGGCCCCTGTCTGTGGTGACTTTGCTGAGCTTTGATCTAAATCATTCTAAATCCATGTTCACATCAGTTGTCATCATTGTCATTTCATGTCATTTCTCATTTACAAGCATCAATAAGATACCAGATACACCCAAAGAGATTAGGTAAAACAACCAGACCAAGCAGATTCAGGTCGATTCAGGTCGATTCAGGCGGCATGGCATTGCTGAGGTTCGTGCCTGGAGCCGTTGGTCAGTGGATTCTTACAGGATCCAGCCTTTCGGCAGGAGCTCCAGGAGAATTTCGATCGATCTCGCGTTGGAAAATCAGCAAACCACAGTAACGGATATGGCGTTACTATGGCGTTACATGATGTGAAATACACATTTTTTACAGTATTACAATTTGATACAGTTTGTTACATGTCTATACCGTGGAAGCCACTGCCGATATTCGGCCTCTCCAACCAGCATTTGTTTGCTGTAATGTATTTGTTTAAACATATAGATTTGACCGGTTTGAAATCATTCCTCCAAGTTTTGTGGATATTTTACACTTGAGATCTGGAACATGTGACACATTGTGACACCTATAGCGTATAGAATGCCTATAGTCACCTCCGCTACTGGAAGGACTTCATCGTTGCGCGAGCGCCAGCCTTCCTCGAACTTTGTGAAGATGGGAGCTATCCTATGGCCTTCCGGCCTGAGATTGAGCCAGATCCGGTATGGAAGTCTTTGATCGTCTTTGATCGTTTTTGATCTTTGATTCAAAATGATGCAAATGTAGGGTTCTGGGGTATTCCACTAAGAATTAGCGGTTTTGCATTTCCAGTTGACCTGGCATTCGCAAGCTGCCTTCTTGGCCATGTTTTCGGCAATCTCGAAAACAACTTTCGACAGCCATTCCAAAGAGTGGTGGATCATTGGCAGGCTTGGACATCATACCACAATGAGTACCGATCCATTTTTGAGCGCCAGATGCAGAGTCTTGGTTCTGCACGAGTCCTTTCTAGCTGGGTGCATCCTTGATAGACACAGCAAGGATGACCAATGGGATCTTTTTTTTTTTTTGGATCAAGGACAACTAGGAAATATGATGAAATATGTACACATGTCGTTTGTGAAAGCTGAGGAAAATCCTGCAGTCTCTGGACATGACTGAGTCAGAGTTGAGTGAACTTTGCCTTTGGCTTCGAAATGAATTTGAGTCTTGTTTGCAGCCACGAGTTGGGGGCCGGAATAATTGGCATTATTCTGTCATCCAAGACTCTTTCATTTTTCAAAAAATTGAGTTTCGCCCACAATTTTCAGTGCATCTGCGATGTCTCGTTTGTACTGTGCAGCTGAGGGACATGGTTTTCAGGAGGATGATGGTTTGAACGCTTTCTTGCAAGCTGTGACCGCGAGTGCCATGATTCAAAATAGCGCAAGCACGCTCATATCACACGCTTTGCAAAAGGTTTGGACTGGTTGGTGAAACACGCCAGTGTTTGTGAGGTGAAGTCTACGAAAACTTCCTGTCGGTGATGTTTTCAGAGGCCAAGCCAGACCTTCACAGATCTCCACCCTGCAAAAGTTTTCTCAGAACGGCATTGTCTTGATCCACTTGTTTCGTCCGAGGATTTTTTCCGAGGCATTTATTTTGGCAAAGACTCGATCAACTGAAATCCAAATCGACTTGCAAACCGTTGCTTCCTAGATGCCTTGAAATGCCTTGAATATCTTCACAGTGTCTTCATATTGTCAAGCAAGCAATGGTTGTAATATGTTGGAGTGAAAACACGGCGAAAACTCGTGTGAGTTTTCTCATGTTTTCTCTCTGAGTCCTGGCGGTATCTGGCGGTCAGGTGTCGCGTCAAGCTGGTGAGACCGTAGAGGTTGTGGTACCGCCGGATTTGAGCCCTGGCGACCCCTTTCAGGTGCAGATGGTGCAGGATTGAACAGTTTCAAAATGTTTCAAAGCAATGCTGGAATTGTCCGGAGTCCTCTGAGAATGTAAACATTGACATAACATGTCCATTGTCAAACTTACTGGATGTTCCAGTCCGCTTGATTCCGCTTGATTGCACTTGATAAAAACAATGAACAACATATTGGTATGTATGTGCCTCAAACCAACTTCAACTTTCAAGTTTTCAACCTTTTGGCACAGGTGAACTACCTGGGAGTGCGCTACGACCTACATGTACCGGAGAACCTTCAAGCTGGTGACACCTTTCATGTGTCCGTATCTCTCCCTCCTAAACTAGCCACTTGGCATGTCAAGAAACATGTCAAGAACATGCTTGATATTTCTTGTGTCTCTGAGGCAAAAGCGAAAGGCATGAAGATTGGGATGGGTAATGATGGGCAGCTTCATCATTTTTGAGATTTTTGTTAGTTCTGTGACTTCTTGGACCAACTCACAAGGTGTGCCTTTGGGAGTTTATGCAGGATCAGAAGGATACTTATAACATCTTATAACTGTTACGGATAGTGTTGAACGATAGTTGAAGCATGGCAAGAAGCATGGCAAGAGCCTTCAAAACGTGCTTGGCAGTGTTCAGCTCGTCCTGCCGAGGACCTGGTGTCGCTGTTTGCTGTGCCTGACTCCTTCTATGGCCTCGACTGAGGCTGACGCAGATGCATCCGGAATGCGCACGGGGAGAGTTTTGGGCAAGGTCGTAACAAAGCATAACAAAGCATAACAAAGCGTAACAAAGCGTAATGCATGAACAATCATGAACAATCATGAACAAACATGAACATACACCAGCTACGTATCACTATGTATCACTACATCATATATGTCTGGAGTGTTTTACTCCACAATATGACACGTTCAGCGAATGGCATGTACTTGAGATGTTTATTTCATTGTAATATAATGACATGTCCCGACTTCATTTGTGTACGAAGTGTATGATCAACCTTGGCTGCCGGCAAACTTGGAGCAAACACTAAGGGCAGGCCATTGCTCAAAGCTTCCTGGTTTTGAAACAGGAAGGACGATTCACCATGATTCAGAATGATTCGCCATGATTCACTAAATCCCTGGCAAAGTTCAGGCTGCATGGTGAGAAATCAAAGCTGTTGTAGACAGCCGCATGCGGTCTGAAAATAAGGCATCATCGAGCCCGTAAGTCCAGGCATTTCAAATTTTCAGGTGACGATGTCAGAAGTAGCCATGATTCACAACATTTTGTGACAAAGCCATGTCCAATGTCTTGAGTTTTGACGATGCTGAGGTCCACTGTGCACCGTGTTGTCACAACCAGTGTTCCCTTCCCAGTTCTGTGCAGAGTCTGTGCAGAGTGCCATCACTTTGGCCCCGTCTCAGCTTTGTGCCGCGCTGCCGCGCTTAGGACACAGATAGATACTCAGTGCCATACTTCCTGGAGCCAAACCTGGACACAATCATTGCGTACCTTAGCAGCCGTAGCATCTGCCCTTTGAGCTTTCTATGGCAGATATGTCAGCCCGTAAATTGTGGATATTTGTGGATGACAGATGATTACAAAAGTGATTACAGTAAAGAACAGGACCCCTGGCTGGGTTTGCTTCTACTTTTTATTACGCTGTACATCGCTGCACTATACATATAATATATAATAATATATATATAATTATACACAATAATATATATATATATGTATATATAATTATACGCATTATATTCATTTACATTCAATGTTTACCAATGTCTACTATTGTCTGCTGATGTTTGCCATACCGATCTATTCCTGCTGTTCTTTCAACCAGGTACGGAGGCCTTTGCTCCGGACCTGGCTCCAGTCAGGGCCCTCAGTGCAATCATTTTTCAATTCTAAGACCGAACCATGAACGATAGCATTCATCTTTTAAGATGCTTGGGTTTTGTTCACCAATATTTTCGACAGGCTTCGAGGTTTCAACATGTTTCAACAATCCACGAGTTGTTTTTTTGGTGAAACCATGAGCCACTTTGAACCATCCCATGAATCCATTATGAATCCCATGTTTTTTTTCCTGAGGCTCCTCCAAGCCGCAGCCTCAGGGGTAGACATCATCAGGGGTAGACATTTTGGCGACAGTTTATTGGGCAGCTTCGCTGAAATGAGGTTTGAGCCGCCTTCACGTGAGGAGGTCCACTCTACTTGTGGGACACACACACACACACATATCCTTTGAATCAAGAACTTGCACTGGTTGGAACCTGGTTCGAATCTTAAAATATCTTGAAATCAGTCTTCGAGACTCATCAGTGAACTGCACCATACTGCATCGAGACTGGAGTCTTCTCGTGCTTTGTCCATGTGCTCGGTTTATCCTGGTTTACCCTCTGGTAATTTAACATAGCTATGGAAAATCACCATTTTTAATGGGAAAATCCACTATATATGGTCATTTTTAATAGCTATGTTAAATTACCAGAGGGTATCTAACTTCATGTCTGTGAAACTTGGAGGACTCTGCAGGTGCCATCTTGGAGCGTTTCTACAGGGTGCCTTGGCAGATGACAGTGAGATTGGTCCGACTGTAGAAACGATGTAGAAACGCCTTCCGCAGTGCGGCTGGGCAAGTCGATTCCTAAAAACATGTCAACACACCAATATTGAAATCTGTGAAATCCTCTGAAAACTGTCCTGTATTCTTCCCATTCTTCCCACATTCCACATGAAATTCCGCATTTTTCATGTCCTGGCAGCCTGGCAGAGTGAAATCGCAATGTCCTGAGGCCTCAGGACAACTTCGGACGCCGCCAGGACTGCGGCTGCGAATAGCCGAGAAGTTGGGCACATTAACCCATATATATATATTATAATATAATATAATGGAATATAATATAAAATAATATAAAATAGAATCATTAGAACCCACCAACATTATCCAACATTGTCGTCTTAGAATATCGATACAACCATTGATCATGGAACATGAAGACTGGATGGTAGATACGCCTTTTGATGATTTTTGATTCAAGTGTTGCTTCAACTGCAGCTCGAATCTGACTCGAGGTGTCCTAGTTCTGCTGGCTTTGTGTCATTTTACTTAACAGGGAACCGTGAAATTTGTCTACCACGTTGCAACCGTTCTGGTGGTGTTTCCCACCTCTGTTCTACTTGTTTCAAAACATTGCATGGTGCAATTCTCGATGTGTCACTTTGCCAAATTGCTGCAATCTATACAGCAGATTCAAACAGAATAATATTGCCTTCGCTGGTTGCAGCGTTGCTACTTACAAGATTGCCGTGTGGGCCTTGAGTTTCCTTCAGGTTTCACGTGCATATTTCCCTGTGACGTCTGTAGTGATTCTTTTGATTGGAGCATATTGGAGCCTCTTGCCTCCTGCAGGCACCAAGTGACTTTTTGATTGGAATGCGTCCGACGTCTTGTGGCCCGGCAGAGCTGTGAATGGGCAAGAGGTAAGAAGAGGTAAGAGGCCAAGATGAATTGACTGTGAAGGTTCATGAAGGTTCTCCAGCAATATGCTTGGTTGAAGCTGAACTCTATTGCTTCATGCTGCCATTTGATAGATTAATCCAACGATGATCTACACATACACACACACACAGGTTTTTGGATTGACTAGTGACTAGAGCTTTGATCAATGCCTTCCGAGTGTCGTTGCAGCCCTTTGCTACCGCCAAATGCGGCCAGTTTTGTTTTCTTTTTCCACAACAAAAAGCGTTTGCAGCTCTGCAAGGATTTTTGACACCTCCAAAAGGAGATTTTCCAAGAGGATTGGCAACAAAAGGTGCCTCGGAGCATCTCGATGCACATTCGATGCACATAGGGGTGATGCCAATCGTTTTCTCCACAGACATATGGGTACCCATATGGTATCGTTTGTGAACGGTGCGGCAACTTGGCATCCCTTAAAATACTCGATGAGACGCAGAGGCGCGCTGTGTTCCGGAGGAACTTCTTAGCTCCAGTCGTAGCGTGCTTTTCGATCTGGGACCTTTGCCTGTGGGTGGACGATGGTGGATGATTGGACGGTTTCTCTTTGTTTTTTTTTATGTTTCAAATGTTTTCTTGCAGCCAAAAAGATTCAAAAAGACTGGGGGTCAGTGACTAAGAGCTCTTGGTTTGAGAGACTTTCCTGTTTTTGTCAGGATGCAGACAATGACGCACAGCTCAAGAAGTATCATCACTTGTTCCTACAAGACCTGTTCTTTTAAGCAAGAGAATCAGCTCAAGCAGAACATATCAACGCATAGAATTTCTGCAAGACCAATCTGACTAATCCATTTGTTTTCCGCCGATTTTTCATTGGGTTCCACTCTTGCTAGGGTGCCTCGTTCTCACTTTTGCTGGCAAAGCAGGTGGTCATCCGCAGGTGATACTTGTAGATGATGTAAATGCCGAGGCTTCGAAGTTCAAAACGCTTGCTGATCACTTGCCTTTTGAATCCTTTTGACCTGCGATGACATCGACCAACAATCTCTTCGCTTACACATCAAGATCCATCCCTCTCTGTCCTGCAGATTGTACAGCCGGGTTGGATACGGCCGAATATGGACTTCAAGCTGCAACAACTGGAGGGGGACATCCGTACCAGCGGAGAGTCTCCTTCCAGAAAGTCATGTCGAAATCAAGCTGTTGTTTGTTTTCATAGGACTGCGCCCTGACTTTTGAAGAGAGGCATGTGAAAGTCGTGAACTATCGTGAACTCATGTTTCGCAGCTGAAGACCCACATCTTGTGACACACGTTGTCTCGTTTCAGGCTTATACTTCCACACCTTGTGCAGTACGTGAGAAAAAGTGCCCCTGGCGCAGCCTCATGTTGCGTATTGTGTGTATTTGTTAGGAATTGTTAGGAGAGGGCTTCAAATTGCCAATTTGTGATACGTTCCCGTGACTTTGTCTCAGAGGATGATTTAATAAACAGTTACCATGTCAAAAGGGTGAGAAAGGATACACTTTCCAGCACTGTACTGCCTATACACTACACCGGCAGCTCCCAACTGGCGTTTCCCCACTAGCTTCATCGCTTCCAATCACATGGCAGCTTCACAAAGCTATATGAAACTACAATACATCAGCATACATCAGCATACTCTGACAATCATCTCCTTGAGTCTTAGATTGCCACGGTTAAGTATGTAGCATTTGGAGCATCAGATGTCACAGATGTTTCCCTAATGGATGGAACACAGACATCTGCGTTTAGTGGATCTCAGCTGTCACCATGGCGTCCATCGTCTCAGTGCCACGAGGCTCAGTTGACCGTTGGGGATCCATGAATCTCTGACACTGAAATCTCTGGAACAAATCTGGAACAGAATCAAAACAGTATCTATTGAATCTATTGCCTTTTCGAAGCAAAAATCTATGTTTTGATCCATTTTGATCCATTTTGATCCATTTTGATCCATTTTGATCCATTTTGAACATGGCAGGCGCAGCCTCACCACAGCGTCAACCCTTGGAGAGGCTGCTCGATCGTCGGATGCAATCCGTATGGCTGCCATGTTACTGTGGAAACATGTGGAAACAACGTCAGGCGGTTTCTGATCCATTCTGATCCATTCTGCCATTTTGCCACGAGACTGTGCCAGGTCTCCACTTTTGTCTCCTCAGCTGCCAGTGTGGGTTTCACTGGCCAAACAGCCAGAGAAACACGGCTTTAGCCTGAGTTTCCTGTTGCTTTCTGAATATTGACAAACAGAATCAGACTTCCCGAAACATGCAGAAACTCATGAACCATTTTAAATTCATTTTGATAATCTGTGATATATTTTTCAGATCTTTTAGGATCTCATGGACTCTCAGGCTCTCAACTTGGCCGGAGATGATGCCTGAGGCGATCCTCTTCCCAGCCTGCAACACAGCGCTAGACGTGCCTTTAAGCATCGCTTTGTGCAAATACACTTACTTTATCTTACTTTTTTAATCTTTTATAGACATCTTATGAAATCGTATGAATCGTAGAGGATAAGGATCATGAATGACCTAGATAGATTTCTGTACTTGCAATCAATGGTGTAATGAAATGACATGAATGTTTCACTTTTTGGCCTTCATTCCCCTAGACTCACATTTGAACGTTTGCAGGGCAGAAGCACTGCAGAAGCACTTCTACTTTTGACTCTGAGGCGAACAAGCCTTCAAGCAGAGCAGATGCGGAGGTTTTAGATCGCTGGGTCAGGGCCACAGACGAAATGAATCTCGGATGTAAAAAGATGTAAAAAGATGTTGTCTGCGACGGTGGCCAACGCACAGAAACATTGAATTGTGCAGCATTGATAGTTTGTTTAGTGCAGTTGTTTAGCGTCACGAGTCTTTGTTCAGGCTCCTTAAAGCCCGAACCTGACATACCTGACCTGTTTCGCACTTCTGTGACGTGAGGTCAGCACCTCGTTCCAAAGCTATGCACGGCGCCAGCGGTTGGACTCAAAGGCATGACCTGAGTGAAGTCATACGACCACCATGACCACCATGCATTTACCAAACAAAAAGACATGTGTAAAATTGTTTTATTATGTTTTATTAACAGCATTTTCTGCAAGACTCAAACTTTGCAGGAAAATCTTGAGGAAGACCTCAGCAAGACAGTGCTGGCCTTGGAAATCGGAGATTTCGCACAGAGGTGCTCATCTCATGAATGGGCAATTTTTCTGACCATGTCATGTCTGCTGTGGCTCCACATGGCTCCATGTTCATCTCAAAGGTCCAGGAGTTGGTGCCTATTTTGTCGATAGGCCTCAATGAGGTGGTCCGTCAGGCAGTGAAACGCACATGTGAAATCGTGTGAAACACGTTTAGTCACGGAGATGAGACAAGTTGGGAGTGTCTTAGATCAAGGGCTCAAATTGCTCTCTTGCCAAACTGATTCAATGTCGAATAGTTCCTAGGGTCAGGGCTGCTGCACATTCAGAATAGCAGAATGCAGTAGATAGATAAAGATAGCATATGATAGTGTCACTTCATGTCCTCAATCCTCTAAAACAAAACATGCTATTTGAATCGGATTGAATCTGTTTGATATCAGTTCTTTGTCTCCAAATGTTTTGGAGGTTTCTCAGCATTGCCTCGAGCGTGGGGTAGTCTTGGAGAAGATCTGGCGAACGTATGACCTTCCGGCTGTTTACAGTGATAGAAGCCGACATTTTTCAGAGCTGTTCCGACAGCTGTTGCATCTTATGATAGTTATGAATAGATATGATAGTCACTGCAGAATGCTGCAGAATCGTACAGAGCTGCAAATTGCCCTTTCTTATGATCCTGTGAAGTATGACTGCATTTGTTGAGTTGATGGGGATTTGATTCTATTGCCAAGATGGGGATCAGAGGCTTTGTAAAAGACAAGGAGCACTATAAACATGCTGGTTGCGGTCTGCCCCGGGAGATTCCACTACAATTTTTTAATTCTTGAAACAATGAAAATACTGAAATCCACAATAATAAGATTAATAAGCGAACAGTCTGCATGTCCAAGCCAGGTCGAATTGTTTGAGGAGTCATTGTCTGAAGCCAGAGAAGCCTTGCGCAGACAGAAGGCGCTGTCAGAATCTGTCAGATGCCGTGCAAGATTCTGCAAGATTCTGCAAGATAGTCAAATCTGTTTGAGTTGGTTCACCGGATGGAGCTTGCACTTGGTCGCTTGGTCCTTTGACCAGGAGAAGACTGCAAAATGTGAGGCCTCGGTCCTCTAACATTAGAACATCGTAGAACAATGTTGGAGCTCAGCAAACCAAATTGGACCAAGATATGCAGAGTATCGAGATATATCGAGATATATCGAGATATATCGAGATGTATCGAGATGTATCGAGATATATCGAGATGTATCGAGATGTATCGAGATGTATCGAGATGTATCGAACATCGGAGATCCTCATTTTTTCCAGCACATCGTGCATCGTGCATCTTGGTTATGGCCCGCCGTGGCCGGCACCGCGGCACCAGCGTGACCAGAGCCACACCAGGCAGAGCTGCAGAGGATTCGAGATGAGGCCACAGAGCTCAAGGCGGGAGCAACGACTGACGATTTCTGGAAATTTTCAACGACTCACTTTAGTGCTGTAAATGGATTAAATGGAGCTATGAGATTCTCTAAGATTCTACTTAAAGAATCTTAAAGACATATAACTCATAACATTTTATAACTTATATCGACTTAGATCACATTAGATTACTTATTTCGGTTCTCATCTTGGGTTGGACCTTCTGGAACCAAAATCCATTCCACGAAGCCGTTTGAGGCCAAGCATCCTGCGCAGTTGGAGAAGCTGAAACAAACCCTGACCACCAAGTCTGAACCCCAACATATTGCAAAATGAAAAACAGCCAAATATAAGGACATATAAGGACAATAGAATCAATATGAACTAATAGAAGAAAGACAATAAATGAACATAGATTGCGAAACAAAATTGATTTCGTAGTTGCCATGAATGATTGGACATTCCTGTCAGAAGAGGATTGTTTGGCACAGTTAAGATAAGCCTTCCAGTGCCATGCGCCCTTGGTAACTTTCCTCCCCTGACTCTTTTGATCAGCATGATTTCTGGCACTCCGCTGCATGAAGGTTCGACCAGAGACAGAACGAACTTGTGCAGCAGCTCACCAATGCACGCAGCCAGCAGCCCAAGATCAATCTCTTGTCACATCATCCACGGATTCATCTCAAAATGTCATGGACAAAATATCATCATTTTGCCCACTGTGTCGCACTGTTCATTTGTTCACCCGTAACAGTCGTATCGCCCCTGAATGAGACATGGCAAGGTGAAAACAGAGCTCTGAAAATACACCTCGAGGAGCAGACTGCCAAACAATCTGCGCGCTTCTCAGATAGCAACACAGGCAGATGATACAGGAGGCTTGCTGAGCTTCTGAGATCTTCTGAGATCTTCTGAGTTGTGCTGAGGCTTGGTTTCCACTCTTCTCCATGTACAAGGACTGCGTGACTGCGTGATGCTGACAGACACTGCAGTAATTCAGGCTAATGGAGACTCATGGATACCCCAGAGTTCAAAGATGTTCAAAGATGCTCAAAGGACAGCAAATTCCGGCGAGCTCTGCTGGGCAAAGCTGGCGCTGGGAGCTCAAGCTTTGAACTAATCTATGCCGATCTATGCTGATCTATAGATATCTATAGTCTATAGTCTTTGCTCTAAAATCTGAAGCTTAGCATAGCTTGGTGCAGATTTGTTTCAACTTGAATTCTGGCAGGTATCTGAACGTCCATATGCAATGTTTGATATGGCAGCTTCCCAGAGATATCCAGAGATGAGCACTGCATGAGATAAGATGAAACACTTGATGCAGGCGGATTTGCCAAAGAATGCTACCGTGGAGGCTGGCAGCTGGTGCGAATTGGCGCATGCTGGCGCGACATTGTGTGACCAAATGTGACCTGTCGACTCTCTGTACGAAGTTTTGACAGGCGCGACTTGGTGCCGACTTTCGAAGGAGCCCTGAGAGACACAGTGACAGAGAGAGATGGAGAAAGACGGAGAACTTGGCTGTGCCATGCGATGCGATGCCATGCGCCACGCAGGATCTTGTCCAGCTTGCCACCCGATGTGCGGCGACGTCGCTGCCTTTGGGTTTTGGGATCACAAAACTATTTTGCGACATTCTTGTGACTGTGCGAGCAGTTCAATGCTAACAGGTTGTTTGTGATGATTTAGTGATGATTTATGTGCTTATATTTACTTATTGATCAATAGCCTGCAGAGAGGACGCCAAACGTTGGTGCCTTATGTCACTGCAGTGTTGCCATTCCAGGCATTGGTTTCTTTGTCTCGTCTCTGCAAACGCCCCAGAGGGATGGAGCCCTAAAAAAACCTTCATGAATACTGCACAAGCTTTATGCTGGGACGAGACAGAAGCTTGAAGACACTGACATCAATAGCAACTTGAAATTGGTAAAAATTGGTTGCTTTGCTAGCCTTTTCCTCGCTCAAAGCTTCTTCCAGTGCCGAATCCAGTGCACAGAACATGTCTGATCAAAGACATTGAGCTTGCTTACAAATATGTTTTGGCCAACAATGTGTTCTGCACAAGTTGTAGCCAACAGCATGCATACCCACGTTATACCCACGTTCAAGGATGCTGCTAGTTGACGCTGTTCAAGGCTGTGAAGCCATTTTATCTAAAGCCGTGGTTGTAGCCATGTGGATACTTTTGAGTTGCTGCATCCTATTTTCTGCAAGGACCAGGCGCTTTGTGAATGCTTTGATTGCTGCACAGACGGGTTCAGGGTTCGTCTGTGCACGTCAAAAGTGGGTCGTTTGTGCACGTCAGACGGTTGGTCGTCTGTGCACGTTTTTGTTGTGTGTTTTTGTCATTGTATCTCTGTAACATGATTCTTCTTC
>Ga0126342_10008055_pt1 | contig 18848 bp, 20 predicted proteins | sample Cyp1metagenome_FD_92528 | JGI IMG/M metagenome (GOLD analysis project Ga0126342, IMG submission 92528) | Coral microbial communities from Lord Howe Island, Old Settlement Bay, Australia - Cyphastrea 1 metagenome | ecosystem: Host-associated > Invertebrates > Cnidaria > Coral ...
CCATGAACACTAAAATCCCATCAAGACAATTTGAACCATTTTTGCATCCACAAAGGGGGGCCCCTTGAAGTCCACCGATGTAGCCAGTTTTGCATGGTTTGCGGGTCTCTGAGCTTGCTCCGTAGTTTGGTTCTCCGGCGTAAATACCTGGGCCCAAGGTTTATGCATGCTTTAGTGGAAACATCATAATCATCCATTCCATCTGGAAAAACAGACACCATCAGACACCAGGCGTGTCTGAAAGTACTGTGTTTGATCCTCATTTTCCCGATACAGAAACATGTGCGTGTATATTCTATATTTAAATATATACATATGCGAACGCATATTCATAATGCAACATCCACAGTGGTCACATGCAGTCATCATTTTTCTTAATCGTTGTTCAAGGACAGGGGCTAAAAACCTATGATGTAACATTCCCAGTGATTTTCAAGTTTGTTTTGTCACAGGGCTGAAAAGCTGGTGGCCCAACATCTTCAAAGATTTCTCTGTTCACAAGGTCTGGTGTCTGAAAACCTAGAGCCCTTGATATCGACATCAAACCAGACTACCATCATTGCAGAGGATGAATTCCAGAGACTAAGGTTATGCCAGTATGTTTCAGCCACCATGCCCGTGGCTAAAAAGGGTGGCACTAGCCTCATTCAATGATGGCTCAACTCTTGCCAGGCCCGTGCTGTCCTTTCTGTCTCCAAATTCCATCCTTTTGTTCTGTCTTTTCTCTTGTCTTTTTTCTGGTGTTTTTTTTGTTTGGTTCTTTTCTTTGTTCAAATATTATTGTTCGTGTGTTTTTCTTTTTCCTTTTGCTTGTTTTCTTGCATTTTGTTCCTTGTTTCCTCTTTTCTCTTCCTTTGTTCTTCCTTCTTTTTCTTGCCTGCTGCTGAATAAAAATATGGAGGGCCAACTCTGCGACTTTGTCGTGGAGCCTGCTTGTGCCACAACAATCGAAGCACATGTTTTTTTGATCATAAACTGGGATGTAAGTTGGTGCTCTGCCCACGAAATGTATTTTCCATATGCTTCCACTACCCTGAGAATATCTCAGTCGTGCCAAGTATCTGGAGGTCTTCCATCCAATACCTCAACACTTTAAGCAGGGATAATCCAAGTGTTCCTTCCAACATGTCTGATTGACGCAAACAAAAGCAAAAATAGTTCTATTATGTTCTATTGCACAATAAGTTCTGACTTATCATACGCAATGACCAATGTGCTTGCTACAGCATTGCCTCCAAGTATGAGCCGAGGAGCACTGCTTCTACTGCTTGCTGCCACTGTGAACCTTCCCAGAGCTCACAGACACTGGGATGAAATCGTGGCAGGATTCGGCAGGATACAAATTGTCGCCTTCGCCACACGCAGAGATCAATGAACTAAAGGACATCACGTCAGGCTGCAACTGCACCTGCCACGGAAGTTTGTGGGTGGACAGTGGACAGTGAATAGCATGTGCTTCAGATCTAGATTTCATACGAGCTGCTCGTGCTGATGTTCTTTTGTGACGGCAAGATCGACTCATGGAACATTCCGTTGATAGAGGCAAAGAGAGCACCGTAATAAAAATGCATGGAAGTCTTTGACAGGTGCTACATTTCAATTCCAGCAATCGTTAAGCTGCGAGCTATCCTCCAAACACTCCTCCAGGATGGATAAGGCTTCCGTCCAGCGCCCGGCAGCCTCACAGGCACCTGAAGCTCTTTTGATGTCCATGCAAACAGTCCCTCAATCTGACAGCATATAGAAGTTCTAGAAGCCATTTGCAAATCATTTGCCATTTGCACCAAACAAAGTACACAACTGATCAGCTGCGCCAGGTCCATGGCTCCCTCGTGGCAACACATTTGGATAATGTCTAAATGTTCAAGCAGTGGTTCCAAAATGCGGCACCGTTTACATAGATATATATATATAGAGAGTACAGATTATATAGATACAATCTATAAATATTTATAGATTATCGTCCCTCGTAGCATTCCACCAATAGATCCAGGCCACTCATAGCTGCACCGAAGCTCTTTACGTCCGCTTGGGCTTGGGACTTGCTCATCTCGTCAAGGAGCCTCAGTCGGCATGGGATTCGGCATGGGATTCTATGGGATGGGGACTCAAAATCTGCTGATTGCAACAGTGAATGGCCACAGCAAGTCAAAACAATGGGCCTCTGTGGGGCGGTAGCTCCAAACATCGAAATTATGTCAAAGTCTGTCCACTGCTGCTGGCAAGATGGTGATTTCCCAGATGGACCTCACATCAGCATCCAACTGAGCCAAAGGGCCGCAAACACAGCTGCCATTCCTTCCTGGCTGCCACCATGGTGACACCTCGAGACAATCCGAGCAAAGTCAACGCCGAATCCCCAAGGAGTTGGAGAATACTGGTGAATACTGGTGCTGGTGATCCACAATCATCTTCCACATGTCCTCAATAATCCACATTTTCCCAAAACAAACCAGAAACTGCCATCTGGCATAGAGGGATCAAAGTAGACCATTCACAAATGGCTGTGCACTCCATTGAACCAAGCTGCAAAAGCTGAGGGGCTGCAATGGGAGTCCATTTCCAGCAGCTCTCTGCAATAGTGCCGTTGCAAATGGCCAAGTTGAAGCCCTGTGAGCACCCAAAACGCCTTGGCAAAAAGACTGCCGTTTGGACGGATACACAGATCCTCCTGCGCACATCTCTGCTACCGTTTCTAGCAGCACCGACTTTGCAGAAGCCGCTGCCAAGAGGCTGTTGTAATGAATGACCTTAGTGCATCAGTGCGCATCGGAGAAAGCGCAAGCATAGAGTTTTCATCGCTTGGGAGAACATTCGCTGTGCTAGGATGGATCCTTTTGAGATTAGGTTGTCATGCCATGACAGTTAAATGTATTCTGTAGAGAGGAAACACCTTGAAACGCATATGCAATCGGTTGGAGCAACATCAATCAACCAATCAAGAATGGGCATAATTACTTTGTTTTGGATGGAGACCGCATAGTAGGACTACTCCAGTGCAAAGTCTATCCACTGAAGTTGCCTCGCCATTCTTGCAAGACCCAGAACCCTTACAGTGTGGACATCGGAGTTCTCTAGCAAGCAGAAGCATCAATGAACAAAAAATGCAAACACGGGGCCTCCCCATATCTGGGCAGAGATAGTCCTCCCAAAGCATCAAACACCCCTCGCAGCTGTCCCCTCTCAGCTGCAGACATCAGTGCGAAGCTCTCGTCGTTCCATGGCTTTGAGAACTTCCAGTGCTGTGGTGGCAAAGGACTGCTTCCCCAATCCGCTAAGAACCTGGGGTGCCATATGTCGTGGTTTCAAATCCGGCCATTCAAAGGTTGAAATCAATGTCGACGAAGAAGTTCATGTTGTGGCCAACACGCAGCTTTTACAAATGTGTGGTGCTGAACGTCGAGCTTTGCAACTTATCCTAGCATGTTGAACTCCAACTCAAATGCTCTTCAAAATTGAGACGTGCAACGACACGCAGCGTCTGTTTCCGCTTCAAGAAAGCAATATCGATATAAAATCAAGTATATAATTGCGTGATGCGTCCACAAAAAAAAAACAGCCAAGCCCAATATGGGATTTCCAGCCACGAGGCAGCCGTGGCCAACTGAGGTCGATGTCGCCAGTCCTATCCGGTAAACCATCCGGCGACACAATTTTTGGGTCAAAGATGGTCAAAGCGTCTCCTCAAAGACAACTTCCAGAATCTTCTCCACATCATTGCCGCTGGGGGACCGACCTGAGCAAAGTTGTTGGTGTTCCCAGAAAAAAACTTACGGCCACCTACTTGATGGCCAGCACCAGTCCATGGATTTCCTTCTTCTGGTGCTTGGTATATCTTGGTATCAGGTGCAACGAGAGCTATAAACTTAGCTGACTCCGTGGTACCTCTCAGAACCCATGTGTGGCTTCGTCGAAGCTCACCGAGCGTAGGGCTTGGAAATTCTGAACCCTTTGAAGACCACGTTCTTAAGTTGTAGGGCTGTCTGGAACTCCACATTTGAGAACTTGAGATCTGAAAAAAGTCACTTCCAAAGTTACTTCACTACTGAAGGCAGTTGTGTCAGCCGAAGCATCCCGCAACAAGAACCCAAATCCTTGAGGTTTCAGACCCAGCGAACTCAAGGCCTGCAATTTGCTGCGATCTCCTGCGGCCACAGTGTCATGGCAATCAGAGATGCCTTGTAAAAAAAAACAAACAAAAAAAGGGGGATGCAACCTGGGAATCTTAAAAAACAAAAAACATGAAGCAATTCGGTTGGTGCCAAATTTCGTTCGTGAAATCTCCATCAACCAGCGACCCAGATTTGGCGTCCAGCCGCAGCCATGGCCCATCATCTCGCGCCCCCGAATTCCGGCAGAGGCTGGGCCAAGACATCGAACGGCCAGGCAACGCGCACGACGTCGTCATGGGTTAGCAAAGGTGCTTAGACCGTCACTTAGACCCAGAAATCTTCAAACACTACATCGGACATCATCAGACTACATCCCTGCCACCATGCCTCAGGTATGGTTCTGGCCAAACCCAGACGACGGCTGGGTTCCAGCAAGTCACCACCACCTCGATTGCTTGCAACATGCCACTGAGCACTATGACATATCCCTGCAAAAGTGAAGGTAATACTGTACACTATGTGTGGATGTGTTCCATCAACACCTCGATATATATATATATATATATATGTGTGTGTGTGTTTTTTTTCGAAGTTCGCGAGGCTGAAGTTTCTTGTTGCCATTCTCAGCTATCGAAATTAACATCTATATATTCATTGCTCAAATTCAATCTTGAAGTCGTCTGCCATGGCACCCAGAGGCGCAAGTCGCACTTCCTGTTGGCCACGAGTAGAGGACGCTCCACGTATCTGAGTCCACAGTCGAATGGTGCAGGTGCAAGGTCTGCAAAAGATGGATGTAGATGGTAGATGTATTGGAATAGAAAGGCTTTCATCAAGCAGCCGGCATCAGGCAGACTTGCTTCGTTGGAGGGCACATGAGGGCACCAAGCACTTGCTCCTTCTGTCACTAGGAATCTAAGTTAAGGATGTCAAGGGGGCGATTCCTCCTGATGTTCGGTCCAAGGCCGGGACTTCTGTACGATTACATTCCAATCAGCCCGCTCTGCCTGCTTTGGCCACGGCAAAGAAAAATTTTGCACCCTTTGGGCGAAGGATGTACACTGGGTGACTAGATTCCAGATCAGATCAATTCCTTCCGTTCACGTGCATCAACTATCACTGACATGTTCGGATATCATCAGGTATTGTGTGACAACTGTGTCAACATGTAACATCAAAGATTCTTTCAGATCATCAGCGCATCATCATTTCATTTATCAGATGTCATCAGGACTCATCAGATATCTATAAAATGTATTAACATCTATTAACATGCATAACTTGCATAACTTGTGATCAACTGATCTTTCTTTTCCACTGCGAGGCGAGTTGCCTCCTGGAGCAATGGGAGCAACTCCGAAAAACAACGCACGCCACGGCCACAGTTCAGGCTGGGCTCCTGAAGGCATCAAACGGCGTCAAAAACGGCTCGACGTTAAATGAGAAAAGCATTTAACCGTCGCTGATCATACGGAAATATATAAGTTATATAAGTATATAATGATGGTTAATAGTGATTTATAATGGTTGATGATGGTTAATAGATGTTGATAGTATATGGGTGTGTCTGAAAATGTCGTGTACCCCATTTTCCCAATGGTTTTGCTGATCATTATCCCGTTTTTAAATGGCTATAATTGGGGGTATACCCTATTTTCAGACAAACCCATATAATAGTGTTGTTTACGACTTAGTCAACCAGTCACTGTTGTTTACCAGTTAGTCAATGTATTTTGTCAAATCTTGTCTAGTCTTGCCTGGTCTTGTCTCCTCTTATCTGGTCTAGTCTGTCCTCTCTGGTTCTCTCTCTTTCTCTGTCGCGTGCCTGTCTATCAGTCTGCCTATCTCTTTCAGTCTGTCTGACTCTGTTAACATGGGAAGCAGCAGCCTGGATAACAAGTCAGAGAAACATGCCCCAAAGTGGATGTGATGTTTCTGTCTTGCGAATTCAAGAAATGTAAGATTCGGAGAATTGCTAACAACCAACCAACCCAAACCCACAGGGAACCAAAGTATGAGTAGATATATATATATACTGTATTACATTTGCCAATGTATGGACTGAAAGAAATTTTGAAGAACCAAGCTCAATTTGTCAAACCTTCTGGTGGTATGCCAGAGACTCAATACATCCAAGGAAAACTGACACATTATCGGATGACTTTACTGGAACATGATGGAACATGTTTTCAGTGTCGAATTTCAGGTGAAGTCCCAATGGAAAGGAGCCAAGCCGTTGAGCGGTTCCTTCAGGATCCAGAAGCCGTGCACACCGTTCAGCGAAAACTGCCTCTGCTCCTGAAGTCAGTGGAAATTCCTATTCGGGTCATTCCATGAAGCACCAAGAAAGTGTTCGTCCTGTTGCTGCAAATGCTCGCGCCTAAGTTGCTGGTGCACGTCGCAGCAAGTGCAATGCCATTAAGAGTCCGGAAGCATCAAACTTTCTATGCCGCTAATCTGCAAGGGTGCTCTGTACTCGGCATGGGGAAAAAACGATACAAATAGGTTTGCTCGTGCTCTTGTTTGCAATGAAAATCGTTGGTAGCCGCAAGACGTTCACTGCGCCAAGTTGCCACCAACGGGCTTCAAGCATCACCGCAGATAAGATCAAGCCCTCCTGACAAATGTCAACAGTTCATGGTCCAACATCTAGTCTAAATAGGCTAAATAGGCGTCTAAATAGGCTTGATTGGCTGCGCGGCTGCAAGGTTCGGCTTGGCTCATCCAGGCCGCGTCCTCACTTTCGCCTTTCTCGGCAATGAGCCGAAGTAGCAAAGCCTTCATGAAGAAAGCTGTGGATGGTAAAGCTACTGGATGCTATCGACTTGTTACAAATGTTTCGAAAGCTTTGGCAAACATCTCAAATAGCCATGGCTCAGCATCTGGTCACTCACCTCAACTATTTTGGCATAGTTTAGCATTCAATCTCCTCCTCAACCACCACCAGGACCACTTGTGGGAATGATAAGGCTTACATATCTTACATAGAATAATGATGAATAATGAATGTAATGAGTGTTATGAATTATGAATATCATGAATTTTATGAACATAATGCATATGATACAAATATGAATACAACGATACAAATGACAATTACACAATGATACCATGCTCAAAATAGTGCAATATGCCCGCGGCCTGGGCCTCCGCGTTGGGAGCACCTGGAAGCGTGCACCCAGCTCTTTAGGGTATTCATTCGACCCCCGAAGTTGAGACCGGGTGCAGCTGTACACCCTCTGTTTCCTTTGCCTAGCATTGTCATGCCTCTTTCTAAAAGGTTACCGTCCCAGGCAGGTTGCTGGTGACAAGCTGCAAGGATAGCGTTCAGTCATTTTTGGGTGAGCTCATTTCACCCCCTGACCACAGCATGGGCCTGGCTGCAGGACCCACCTGCGATTCGCGGATTCCGGGCTATGCATGTCAGAAGCTTCGCAGGAATCGTTCCGGAAAATCTGTATAGCCAACAGGCCAAGCCGATCATAGCAGTACAATCCCAAAAAGCTTGGCTTTTTGGAACTTCAGAACAGTATGATCCCTCCATAGGTTGGTTCCATGTGATCTTCGCTGCCCTCACCCTCAGTCTCGCTAGCATTGCTAGCCATTTTTGAAGATGCTTCCTGAGCCCCCCCCGGTGCTGGGTATCCCAGGCTCATCCTCATGGGTGAAGCCGACCCCTTCCTGGCGACAGGTGGACTGATGGATAGCATTTCAAGCCCAGATATCAGTTCGGTGGGCCACATGAAGAAAATATCGATGATCTTCGTTTGGGGGCAAGCACTTTCAATGTCAAGTCTGGAAAATACCAACCGTCAAGGCTTGTGATGTCACAACGCCCTCCAATTGTTGAAGGCAGCCCCATCCTGGAAATCCCTGAAGCTGGCACCTGAGAGGCAATGGGTCAAGTTTTTGCTGTGATGTCCAGAAAACTGAGGATTCCATCAAGAATTAACATGGTCCGTTTAGCAGAGAAGCTGCTTTGATAGGTTTTGCCCGATGCAATTTCTGAAAGTATCAGAATCATTACAGGGGTTCCTTTGTCAATCGCTTCTTGGCAGAATCTGAGGAACAAGAACCCCCTGAGGACCGTAACGTTGCCCGCAGAGAACTTGGCTCTGCAAAACCTGGTGGCTTCATCCAATAGATCGATCACTGACATGAAAACTGGATGTCGGCCATTTGCAGGTGAAATTTGAAGGAGGTTCACGACACCCCGGCCCCTGATGGAAAAGGCTATTTCAAAAGCATGCCAAAGCCGCGCCAGTTCTTTTTTTTGGCCATCTTCCACAACTTCTCAGTAATACTAACCCCTGGCACATCAACTCCACAAAAACCAAAATCGGTAGAACAGAATGATGCGAACTTAATATGTTCATTCGGTTGAAGAAAGCACAATTTGAGGTCAAGACCTGTGCATGAGACAGCCTCCCTAGCAAACGACATGCCTGGAGAAGGCCTGGACGTCAGACAGATGACAGCAATGAATCATCTAACAGATCAATGGATGACATGATTCGTCTGATTCGTCTGATTCGTGACGATAGATGAGCGTCACAGAAATACATTGAGCTCAGGCGGATGTAATTCTGGTAGCCCCCATCTGATAGGGTCTCAAGGAGTCAACAGCAGCCTTCCTAACTCTTCGGTCCCTAGGTCCTTTTGTCTGAGCAGAACGAATCCTGCTTCCTTTGTCCCACCCAAAAACAGTCCTTGAAAGCAAAGAGTCATGCCAGTCCTAAAGTGAACTCAACACCTGGTGCCACCCACTTCAAATCAGTATATAGATATATGGTGAAATCATCTTCCCCGCGCTCGCCTGAAGCCACACCAAGGTTTGGAGAGGCCAAGGCCGCGTCTCCCAACATGGCTTCAGCCCGCGTGACCTTTGCCAAATCATTGCCATCATATCGTCATCATATCGTCATCATTGTCATCATTGTCTCAAAGTTTGGTCCCACAACCATCCACGACTGAAGGATCTGAAGGGTTTCCAACTCCGAAGGTCCAGGTAGACCGTTTTTGGAGGGAACGTGTTGAACGTGTTATCTCCGTTATGTCCATCAGGACATCAGGTCTTTGGATGGCATGGTCCATGCATGGCAATGGCTGAGGCGGCCCACAGCGAAGTCCAAGAGGAAACTCCGGAGCTCTCGGCTGCTTCGAAGGTCGTAGCTCTGAGGGCGGATTGGTGTGAGAAATTGCCAGGGCCTTGCCCCAACAGAATGTGAAAACATGTGGAAACACTCACAGAATTCCAATAAGTAATTTCAGCTATTTTCAGCTTAAGTTTCCAAATCAAAAACAAACAGTAACAAACACATCAGCCAACAATTTCCCTGCCAACACCAGGCCAACCCAAGAGCCATCTAGGCTTTCGGACTCTTGGCATGAAGCTCATCAAGGGCATCTCACACAGGGCTGTGAGAGCTTGGGGTAAAGATCCGGCTGCTATGTCAAAGACTCGAAGATGGTTCTTTGATGTTCTTTGGCAAGGAAAAGCTGAAAGCCTTCAGGTGCCCTGAAACCAAAACCCATTAGAAAACAGCAGGAAAATGGCTTTGAGATACTTTGACAATGCTTTGAGGGTATGGTCCACCTTCATCCCCACCTTCCCTTCGCAGGCGCAGTGATCCCGAAGGTTCCTGCCCCAAGCCCGGAGTAGAGCAGCCCTGTGATCGTACTATACTAAGGCACACCGTGCATCGTTGATGATGAAACTCTTGTGCTTGAGATATCTTGAGATTATTTTTCCCACAATACCTAGGACCGGGCAAGTTGCTTTTCCTTGCGCTGCATATTCTTTGCAGTGCTTCCTGAAATCTTTTCGGAAATCCAGTACTGCAAAACAACACGCTTCGCTCAACATGCTTCAAGCAGTCCAGAGCAAACCGCTCTTGGAACTAATCACACCACTGCGCGGGAAGTGATTCAACAACCTGGAGCGTCAAAGGGTCTGGGCCCGGGGTTTTATCTACACTGCAACTGTCTTTGAAGTATGCGTGTTTGGAGACCTGCTGGAGTGAGAGTAACGCCCCAACCATGCTTGCGGTCGGTAGTCGTTGCAATTTCAACTGTCACTTATTGTCAGAGCCCTTACGATCATGTAAAGACACTTCAAACCGATTCAAACCTCAAGTACTGGTGATATCACCATAAAAGTAGAGAAGTAAGAATACATGTGAATCATTTTTGGATATCTCAAGCTGGATCAACCATCAAACCTCAAACACTCGAACCATTGGGCTTCCCAACTGCCACTTCTGAATGACCTGCAACTTGATAAACTTGGCATTTGGGATCACCATGGACAGGGAATACGTTCAGGTTGCATGGTTTCAGAGCTGAGTTCGCTTGCTGGTTTTGATTTTCAAATATGTTCAACCTGCCCTAGCTCCCTGATCTCCAACCAGAGTTTCATCTTCAGCCAAGCGATCAGAACAGAATTTCCGGGCCCACTGACCTCGTCTTTGAAGAGCTTTCGGCCTGAAGTCGCTGAAGTGCTCATCCAACAGCCAGAAACACGTAGATGCCAAAGGCAACTTCATAGCAAGACGACAGAAAAATATGTTTTTGGAAATCAGTTCAGCCAAGGGACTGCAGTGTCTCTGGGGTTCAAAAGCAAATGTAAACACATGCATCTGTGATACAGGATGCAATCTGGTAAAATGGTAGAGGAAAATAGCCCAAGAATGCAGAATGATCGGAATGAATCATGAATCTCCCAAGTGGTCCTCTGTGAATCGAGGAATTGTTTCATGCAACTCGACTTTATCTCCGTTGCAAGCCATTGCAACACCACAGTGGAAGAGACTACGAACAAGGTGAATCCTCTGCAGGATGTACCTGTTTCTCCATTGCTCCATTCCATTTTTGAGATCAACATGTGGCACATTCCCTCCTGACTCTCACCTGTGGTGCACCCGTTCCAAATGAGATGTGGAGGTGAGCATGGGCCGCTGCATGCCTGTGGTGACGTCCAAAAAATTTTAGCAGGTGTCATGAACAATCATCAATATTGAATCAATACCAATCAAAATCAAACCATATGACGCCATATGATTCCAGTGATGGGGCTGTTGATGTCGTCAATCCCCACATGTTGGATCTGCGACTCACAGAAGCTAGCCCTGATCACACTGATGGCCCTGCCTGGCGCTCGCGCCAACCAAGACTCTGCAAAATGCGGCGGATCAGATCTGCACCGTAGCCCTGACAGAATAGTGTTGGACAAAACTCAAGATTCCGGCAATTCTTGGCACACCAGGGTCACCAGAAGCCCAGCATCTCAGCCCTAGAGTTGATAAACTATTAGAAAGCAGGCCAGCTTCATTGGCACTGATACTAGGAAGCCAATCTGTTTTTTGCCACGGGGGGTGCCTCCACCACAAAGACCTTTGCACTTCCACATGGAATCTTTGATCGACTTTCCCTGGCTGCTGGGCAATGTGCTGCAAACGATGAAAATTTTAGCTGACAGTCTGACATCGCCAAGGCTAGACATGTTGACATCATTCCGGCACATGATCTCACAGGTACGTTTTCTCGAGTCTTTATTCATTGCCAAAGAAACCTCTGCTAAGCTGAGACCAAGGATACAACATACATGCAGCATTGATAAGTTGTTTGTGTATGCGTCAAAAAAACAACAGCCCAGGAGAAACTTTGGTCTAGCCCATCATCTAACTCGATTCACATGCATATGGCACAGGAATGGCACAGGACTGTCTCCCTGTGGCACCCCAGGGGGAACAAAAGATTAGATCGCAAAGTGCATTAAAAATAGCCCCGTGAAGTGGAAGTTGCGTTTTCAGTTTATGTGTCTCACCGACAGAACAGGTGACATTCCTGGCAATCAAATTAGTTCGCCATAAGTCCATGGAAACCAATATTTGTAAATTCAACATAAGTCAACCATGTTTCTGAGAGATCTCAATCGCCTTTTATCTGTTTTCCGTTTTGTCATCATTGAAACATGGTGGGCTGTGCGTGAAAGGAACATGGTGACCCAGTGGGATGAGGATCAAAGTCCAGTGCTTTTGATCTCATCCAGTGCATCGTTGGCCGCCCTCAAAGCCATGAACAACGAAAGTCTCTGAGAAAAGTGCCACAAAACAAGCACATTCTGCAAACAAAGTCACCAAGTCTGTAGCAGTTCCTATCTGCATCATGATCCAGGAGTGATAATTCATATCTCTGCAGTATCGCTTGCCTACGTTTCATCCATTTTCTACATGATTCAAACAATGTAACAATCAAGCACCAATGTGCATCTGGGCTTGTAATTCTATGAGAGCTGACAAATCTGACAAGTTTTCCCAAAACTAGCCACCCAAACTACATCACCATCTCCCCCCTGGCCTATTCAACAGAGTTGGCGGCTCCTGTGGCAGTAAGTTTCACGTCATGAGACCATTTCCATGAGCAAATTTCATTCGCATGAGTTGCAATTCAAACACAAACGCATAACTCTTCAACAGTACAAGTCAAGGAAAGTCGTCATCACCACTGTCATCAAAAAGGATAGTGTCCCTCCTGTATTGTGACAGGTGCCGTAGCAGCATGCGGACGGCGCTTCCGCGAAAGGCCTCAGGGTGCTGATAAGAGGTACCCAGAGTTTCCACTGCAAACGATTCAGGATCTCTTCAAGGCTTTTGGTTTCAATAGCAGCAATACCATCATCACATGCAAGCACTGGTACCTTCCAACTGGAAACAAGGCGGAGCTTGGCATCAAAACTGGGAGTTGATTCCGGGAACCATCTGATCGAGGGTCAATCTGTGCAATCCAACGGGACTGGTGACAAACGCCTTTCACATGTTCTCACATGGATCGTAGAGACCTAGCTTGAACAATTTGTGGCCAGTCATCAATCTTTCTGCATCAAGACATAACGAGACTATCTTAGGCTTCTGGAACTCTGGAACTAATTCAAAACTCCAAAGTCTTCTCCAAATCTGCCGTCAAGCTTCTGCGAAGTCTTGGGGTGGTCGCGGTGGAGCTGTGTCCGCTGTGTCCCTCCAGGCATTCGCACTATGGCGCAGCTGCAGAGATTGGATGCGGTTTTTTTACTCCGATTTCCAGTGACATGTCTGACACGAGTCGAGTTCAAAGAACTTCCTGAGTCAATCAATCTGCCAAGCCATCATTGCCATGTCGGTCGGCTAAAGTTCAAGTGCATGCAATGCGCTGGTGAAATCTGGTGAACATATGATTGCTCAAATGGCATTGTAAGTTTCACGACTTTCGTGACATCACTCCCTGACGCCACTGCCATCAGAGACTACTCTTTCCGCCCTCAGAAAAGCACTGCTGTCGCCGCCTCCATGCAGGATGCCTGCAACATCGCCAGCGTTCAGCAGCCCTTGATCTGCTAGAGAGTATCAACAAAATGTTATAAGCCAAAACAATATCGTGCATTTCAGGAGTGCAGAGAGGAGATTGTGAAAGAGACAGTGAGTCTCAGATCGTCTCAGCATATAGACTCATATAGACTATGTAGACAAGATCCACATGGCTCCCACATAGGTAATTCCCAAGAACAAAGAACAAAGAACGTGCGAAGGCGGTAACATCTTGAACTCGACATTTTTGGAGGAAACTGGGGAGACCTCATCTTGACTGTCACGGATCGTGTTGAGCAAAACAGGTTGGCGCCTCTTTTGAATGACATCATTTGACATCATATTATGACATCCAAATTTTATTTGTCGACTGGACATAATGTACTGCAAGGTGATCTTTAACATCCTCCAGGACCTCATCCGAACAGAGTACTGAGTCGCCCGGCCTTTCGGCCCTTCGTTTTTGGAAAATAATCGGCCGGGATGGCTACAGCATTACATTCTTACACAATCCTGCTAGTTTCTCAGGTGGTCCAGGTCAATGTTTCTGTCCGTGCCCCAATTGGCTGCCCGTTGGTGTCTTGTCTTCCAAAATCTGGAAGCTGGTTTCAGAAAATCTGCTGCAACTATGTTTATCTTGCCAATGTCCAGCAGGGTAAACAAAGGCCATGTTGCCGCCATGACGCAATTTAGATCACTTGACAAATCATTTTGTCTTTTTGTGTCATACGCCCTTGAGCCCTTACAAAGTCTCACAGGCAACCCGACCCGATTGGACTTTCAGTTGACAGGACGGTAGCTGCTACAGTTGCTCATGTCAGTCATGTCAAAATAATAGGAATAGTTCAAATAGACTGTAGAAATGGTTTGGGATAGTTTGGGTCTCTCTGCTGCAGACCTTTTTCTACCTGTCTTTGTGGGTCCTTCCTCCCATCTTGAATCTTAGTGGCATCCCTTCCTTCCCACGAGTTTCATTGCTTTAGTCATAGTCATTCCCTTTAAAAAATGCAACAAACCCATGCACATCAACACTGCTCTGCGTCGGCATGGTCAAGCATGCCAATGAGTTCCGCTCGTGGGACAAGCTGAAGGCATCGTTGAGGTCGCAGATCAGCCCGGCCTAAGGCGGATCGAACAGGCCGCTTCTAGATTCTAGATGATCCCGGCATGGTTTAATGGGGCCTTCAAGCCACGACCTTTCCGAACTGAAACTGGGGGTCACCAGTATCATCTCCTGTGCTTTGTGTTCAGAGGCGTAAGCGGAGCTTCCTTGACAGTTAGGACAGCATTGGAGTTGTCAACCCCTGACTGAATTGCTTTTGTGCTTTTTCAGATCCAACACCTTTATCCCATATGTCTTGGGTAAGAGCTCTGTGAATACTGACTCACTCTTGTTTTAGAATTGATATGTTAAAATCAAAAAAGCGTGCTGTCTTTACAATTAAAGCTTGAAGTCATCTGCAGTTAATCCGATTTCGACGTCAAATCACTCTGCCCGCCCAATGGCCTCGCCTCTAACTCTGCCGGTCCACGCAATGGCCATTTCATGTAGGCCGAAAGGGCCATGAAGCTCCAAAGGGTAAGGCCGATCCCTGTACTACCAGGTACTACCAGGTTTGAGGGTCTCAGCCGATGACTGGGGATGCCAAAGACCATTGATGACTTTAGCACTAGGGGGTCTTTGATGTCACAAATCATTGGATGATCCCTGTTGGCAGAGGGAGATCTCTGGTCCTTGCATTCTCTGTACGCTGAAGATTCCAATTTGTGTCCGGTAGTTCCGCAATCACAAGCTTGAACAAGTTGAATGTTTGGATCAGTCAACAACTTCATGGAAAAGTTGTTATTTTGTTGTTATTTGTTGTTATTTGTTGTTCCCGATATGTTTCAATCAAATGAAAATCAAAGTTGACAATTTGCCCCTGGGGAGGTGCCGGTACCGTGTTCTGGCGCCAGAGCCGCTGACCCTGGCATGTCGCGATGGCATCTATACCTGTACCGTCTATACCGTCTATACCATATGGATTCACCAGGGCATTGGGGAACAAAGGATTTGTTACGATTTCTTCGTACTATTTGGTACTCACATGCTCTCCCCCGAGACAGAGATTCTTAGCATTACTTAGCATCATTACATGATACTTTGAAGTCTTTCGATGATGTACATGAACATGTATCCTTCATTTATCCTTCATTTATTCGTCAACCTCCAACTCCAACTGTCCAAAAGACCCATCAGGCACTGCCAGGCACCTCCTGCAGCTGAAGCCAAAGATCTTGCAACTCCGAGACTTTCTCAGACGGCTCTAGGCCCTCAAGGCTCTCAACTGCCTTGCAGGAAGCTGCAAATGGAGTGAAAATTGAAAAAAATAGGCTTAACATCAGCCTAAGAAAGTACCATAACATCACGGTTCATCATGGTTCCAAATCTCTGGGAAAGGTCAACCCAGTCAACCCAGTCAACCCAACAAAAAACACTCAAGTGTTTCAACTGGCGTCAAGCCTCTGTCTGCTCCTGGCTGTCCGATGCCACCTCCACAGGTTTCGTGGCGGCATGCCCGGCATCTGTGGGTCCAGCTGGGTCCAGGATGTCAGGCACCTCCAGGATGTCAAGCATCACAGCAGGATCAAAAAAAAAGTGATCAAAACATATCAAAACCACCGCCTTCTCCTTCTGGTGCGGCTTTTTGCACGGGATTTCTTTGGGAGAGGCTGCAGTGTTGCGGACCTTGCAGCAGGGTTTCATTCGCACACGGAGGAAAGGCTGCAGCAAAGCAGGAAAACACCGTTCCGTGTCTCTCGAATCAGGAAAGACCATTCAGAGACATTCAGATCTGAAACATTCTGACTTGCCTGACTTCACATGGAATAGGGCAGGAGGAATAGGTTGTTGGGTCGGGTTCTAAGCATTGAACCTCCATCTCTCCAGTCTTCACCTTTGATGCCACTTGTGGCTGATTGGACCGCTTCTCGGAACGACTCAGCTCCTGCCACGGCCCAAGCTGACTGATAGGTCTTATGTCTTGGACCACCAGCCATGGAGGAGCAATGAGGACGTCTCCCAGAGTCGGTAACAACCACAACTCCAAAATTCTCCAAAGCCGTCACAGAGGCCGACTCTTCTAAAATTCAGCTGTTTGCCTCAAGATTTTCCCAACTCATTTGAAGTCCAAAAGAGCAATAACCCATAGGAACAAGACCAGCACCTAGTGATCCCGTCCCTAGTTTTACCTTGCTGCAGTTGACAATTTGGAAGACAACCTGCAACTCTGTCCTCCTGCAAATCAAGGTGCACAGCAGTGGTGACGTCCTCAGTCGCTCTGAAATTTGAACAAAAACTTAGTGCAGAGACCTGCCAAACCTTCCAAATCCACTTGTGATTGTAGAACTAGGATGGGTTGCAACCCTGTGGCAACAAGTGACCATCTATCTACTTGAAGCAGTTTAGTTCCAACAGCAAAGCCACGGGTGAAGAAGCATGCCTCTTCGTTGCGGTTTACAAACCTCTGCACCCAATTCCCGTCTATTCCACTTGTGAATTAAATCAAGCTGCGGTATAACACCCCAGAACATCCAAACTTTTGCTGCATTCCTTCTGGTCTGATTCAACATGGCGCAATTCTGATCGACCAGGGGATGTCAAAAAGTGTGTGTGTGTATATATATACAATTAATATAATTATACACGTTCATTTGTTTATATGTAACTATATAGTACATGTGTATATCCATAAAAACATGTCGTGAATGTTCCTCCCCGATCTGCAATGCCAATGGTCTTCAGGAGCTCCCAGAATCAGAATCTGAACTCGGGGTTCCGCTTCGGACCTGTGAGTTGGAACGAGTTGGAACCCTGGCAGCATCTGTTTTCTTCAGTCGTCTCGTCTCCAAAAATGGCCTTTTAAAAAAAAAAAGCCTCTGGTTATGACTAACATAGCCATGGTATAGATGGCCCATTTGTAGATGATTTTCCCAGCGACATCAACCTCCATTTATGGTTGGGATTTTCCATGGCGAACTGTTAGTCATAACCAGATGGTAATTCCATCTCTGCATATCACAATCTTCACCCATAATTCTGACTTATCCTGACGAACAGCGAAAGCGTGGCTCCCAGCTGAAGGTCTTCCAGATTCTCGATGTGCAAGGGCTCCTGGGCAATTCTTTGGCGCTGTATCCAAGCGGTCAGCCGGTCAGGCGGTCAGTGTCTAAAATTCAGATGAAAAAAAAACGCTTGGGAAGGTCTTGAAAGAAATTCGAGCATTCAGCTGATGAAAGTTCAGAGAAATTGGATGGTCTCCCCTTGCCTACCGGACATAATTGGGGCATCTTGACTCTCGTCTATATAATTTGTGCGCTCTGCACACTTTCTTAGTGCGGAAACGTCCTTCGGACACTAGTGATTCAGTACTTTCAGTGAGGCGGGTATCTTGTCGGACCGGGCATCTGAAGACGGTGACTTGACGAGAGACTTGTCGCACAAATCTACATAACTACAGGAATCTGATCTTTACAGGGGATCTTAAGTTAAGATCTTGCAGCATGAGATACGCCAATGGCAGGTGAATGCCGGCAAGACTCAAAACAAACAAGGACCAAGGACTATAATGCTCCTTTGAAAAGAACAAACCCATCTTGCCTCCTTTTCATCGCTGGCTGGTCTTTCCTGCGACGAATCCGTGGACGAGTCAAAAGAACAGAAGTAGGATTCAGTAAGGGAGCCTACTAGGAACACTGGCGCGAAATGGACGAAAAGTGATATGTACAAAAACCACCACAAGCTGTTCAAGCAGTGGTGTCAATTCTAAGTTTACTGCCTGAAGTGGGATTACTAATCCCTGTACCCCAAGGTGCGTGTTTCACTATGTCACTACGTTTGAATCCTCCCAAAGATTGATTTTCGCCACAGCACCGTGGCATTGGACCTCTCGGTGTCGCAGGCGCCAAATGCGTTGGATGCTCCTGGCGGTCCCAAGGATACCCCACACCTGAGACAAGTCTGGTTGGTTCAGAATGATGATGCTTTGTTCGGTTCTCTGCCATCCCCAATTTTGTGTTTCACATCTTTGGACATTCTCTGTCTAGCCAATAATGTCGTATCAAGTATTATCAAATTATATATGCAAGTTAGCCAATACAGTAGGTTCTTGATCAATGTTAATCATATATAATACAGACAGTATATACTGTATACCAAATATATTATCATTCTATTATCAGAATATATTATCATATAATAATATATATATATAAATCATATATATATATAAATCATATATATATGCTAACCCCCCCCCTGATACCTACTTTTTACTGTTAATTCCTTCCTTTCTTCGTAACTACATCTGTGCTGGCAGCAAGTCATTTGCAAGAACCATGTGGGTTACATGCTTGA
>Ga0126342_10008056_pt1 | contig 18848 bp, 19 predicted proteins | sample Cyp1metagenome_FD_92528 | JGI IMG/M metagenome (GOLD analysis project Ga0126342, IMG submission 92528) | Coral microbial communities from Lord Howe Island, Old Settlement Bay, Australia - Cyphastrea 1 metagenome | ecosystem: Host-associated > Invertebrates > Cnidaria > Coral ...
ATATCTATTATCAGTATATATAAATATATATATATATAAGTATAATTAAGTATGCATAATAAGTATGCATAATAAGTATGTAGAAGTATGTATAAGTATATGTAAATGTATGTAGGTATATGTGTATATATATATACATATATATATATATAGGTATATGTGTAAGTACATCTATATAAGTATATATAAGTATAACTGTATAATGTGTGTGTGAGTTATGCACATTCATATTCATCAATATCCCTGTGTATAGCAGGTCTTGGGCCCGGCCCAAAGACCTGTTGGACATGTAAATCGGAGACAGTTTGGCTGCAGCTGGCAACAACTCGCTGCCGATATGGAAAAAATAGCACAGGTCCGATATGGAGACTCTACGTTTATCCAACCTGGCTGGCAATTGAGAATCCCAACTTGTGTTGGAAAATCACCTTAAAATGACTTTCAGAAATACTTGTTTTTTCATTGCCAGGTTACATGACCAGCGGGTAAGTTGTCTATGGGGAAGCCAGCAATTCATGGCCCCAGACTCAAATCCGCAGAAACGCAGACGGGATGGCCATAGACTCCAAACCAAAGTCAACCGGATGACTTTGTGGCCGCCTTCACCGGATTTGTTGTGATGGTCCATGATGGTCCATGATCCCTTTCCAAATCTCTGACGAGGGTACTAAGCCACCAAGTGGGATGGTTGTCTACGAACACATTTGGCCCCCAGTTTATGCTTTCACTATGTTTCACTCTTGGATATGTTCATTGTTTGCATTTAGTCTCTGCTATTTTCGAGGGATATGAGACAATCCTGACAATGAACAATTCCGCTTTTTATGGATAAATCATCTGTATGTCAATGTGGGATTTGTCCGTTTGTCGCCAGAGGCTAAAACGGCCCAGTCGCTTCGCATCTCGCATGTCGTGCTTTCACAGCTGTGGTTGGCTCCACTGGAAGCATAGAACAGGCGCCAAATTGGCGGATCTTTTGAAGAATGCAACCGGATTACATCAGTCGTTTTGGCGGGGTTCCAATCAAAATATCGCCGCATATTCCCAGAACTCGCATCTTGAGATCTTGAAGGGCCGGCCCTTTAGCAGGCTCCCAGGCCATGGAATGATAATCCCATTTATAATATGTTATAGTTTATAATCATAAAAATATGTGGCTTTAGGGCTTTAACTTAGTAATAACATGTAATTAGTAATAACCATCCAAAAACATCTGGCTTTAGAGCTAGGACAGCCAGGATCGGCGGAGCTTCAGCCCATCGTTGCCATCGCCATGGAGCGCTTCGGCGATGACTTCACCGATGCGGAGTTCTCCAAGCTGGTGGCGCAGCAGGTGAAGCCCTGGTGAAACGTTGCCTTTGACGAACCACCGGTGGTGAAACACATGGGCTTCACATACCCTCTGGTAATGACTAACATAGCTATTGAAAATGGCCATGTATAGTGGATTTTCCCATTAAACATGATGATTTTCCATAGTTATGTTAGTTTACCAGAGGGTATCAAAGATGGTGCAAAAAATGGTCAAAACATATCACAAATATGGTGTTCAGTGGTCAAAATGGTCAAAACATATCACTTAAATATGGTGTTCAATGGTGAAAATGGTCAAAACATATCACACATGGTGTTTAATTATCGGTGGATTGTTGAATAACAGTGTTTTACCATCAGTTAAGTGCTGTTTCAGACATGGTTTAAGGATCCTGAAATGGGAATGTTCATGGGGGGTGATACAGATTTCATGGGGATTTTCCAGCAAAGAATTAGACATTTGGGGAGCGGCCAAATGATGAGAGAGAATCATTTTCTCTGATCTCTGATCACATTAATATATATATATATATAATATAATATATATAATATAGAAATATATATATATATATATAATATAATATATATATATATATATTATATATATTATATAATATATATATATATTATATATATTATATAGCACCCAAACTCAACCCTGGTTTAGTATTGGGCCTCTTCATCTTTTGGGGGCTTTATTTTTCATATCACATGGAGTTTTGACGGGTGGAATTTTTGTCGAGGACATATCCTGCCAGATATGCCAAAATAAAGATCTTTAACACATGTGTTTTGGAAAGCTTCCATCATAGGACATCCCCCTGCCAGAAGTTGATGAAACATCCCGGGAGGCGACCATTACCCAGAGCATGCTGAAGCGTCACCAGGTGCCCATGACGTCGAAGAAATGAGGCTTTGACTATTCAATGGGGGCTTTAACATGCTTTAGCCATCCAGAATGTGGGGGTTTAAGATGCTTTAAGATTGTTTGAGATGGTTTTGGTATCAACATGATTCAACATGTAAACCTTAAGATTGCTTTTTGGCTAGTTTTGGTTGATTTGTTCAGTGCCACGAGGCGATCGGGGATGATTGGATGCTGTTTGGATTCATTTGAGATGACCAAAATGCACGGAAATCATACATCCCCAATAGCCATCAGATGCCGGTCGGAGAAATGCATCTTGGAAACATTGGAAACTCTGATGCAGGATATCGTCTCGAGTTTACGCACGGAAATCGAAGTGCTTCGCAACGAACTCTTTGACAAGGACTCCCCAGCGCCCGGATGGGGGAGGAAAGGTCAAGTCATTGGGGCACGTGGTTTCACCGTCGTAGCATTATATTGTTGCGTATATATTGGTGATATTCCCATCATGTCACAGGTGAACTCACCCGTTTTCCCTTTCGCTTGGGCGGGCAGGACCAAGGAAAGTCCCCTGAGAAGAGTGCCTCGGCATGCCGTGGTTAAATCAGCGGAATTTTGCTGGGCTTTTTCCCTCCATGTGTCTCCAGCAAAATCCTGTATCATCCGAGAAAAAATCCAGATTCGTGTTTGTCTGGAGATGCTGGGCAGCCCCCAAATCCATTGGTTAATACTCATTATCTTAGTTTCAAGTTCTTAAAATTACCATTCAGAGGTATAATTACGATATAATCATCCATACCATTAATCATTGTACTATCATTATCATTAATCATTATACTGAGATTGTTCATTGTGATATTGAATATATTATTATTATTGTTATTATTATTATTATTGTTATTATTATATATATATTTAAGATTCTGATCTCATGATAGAATTCAATCAGACGCGGAAAATCAAAACTTCCAGATCCGCCACGAAGTCAGGTCCCTATGCCGGCACCTTTGATCATTGTGGCTCCTTTGCTCTGAACAATCCCTTCCAGCCAGCACCTTGCACACCTTGCACGGAGATCGATGGTGAAATCCAGGGAAGAAATCCACCAAGGGCGGACTTACCAAAACGTTTTTGTTTTACCCTCTGGTAAATAAACATAGACCCTGAAAATCACCAATTTTTAATGGAAACTAGTCTTCCAACCCCTATCTGCCAGGGTCTATGTTAATTTACCAGAGGGTAAATGTCTTTAACATGTCTTTCACATGTCTTTAAGATGTTATGTCCTTTGTGAAGTCCTCTTTTGGAAATGACAGGAAAATTTGCCCAGTTGCGTGGGTAACGCATCCCCATGGCCTGAAATCATGTTGGGGAAGTATGATCATTTGCCCAGATTCGCGCATGCCATCCAAGCCCACTAAGAAAGGAATATAACCCATTCAACCTGACAAACCCAGCAAGAAAGCTTCACTTCATTAAGGCATCCATCCAATCAGGCGACGCATTCAAAAGGACTTGTGTGAAACTAGGATACCATGTACAAATCCACTGATTAATTGATTAATCATCATTTTCTCAGAAAAACATAGGGCTTTTGGGCCATCCTTTTTTGGACAAACTGCCCCAAGTAAACAACCCATCCAAGCCCAGCATCATCCCTTACACCTGAGGTAAGCGCAGCCGTGAGCCCGACACCTTCCAATCACGTGGCACATTTTGACGAGGACCAGATGCTAAGCGCGTCGCACAGAGGGCGGTTTGATGCGGTTTTTTTCATAGCTTAAACGTAACATTCACGAGGTTGGCAGCGACTTAAAAAGAAGGACTTGCCGCGGGGATCTGGCTGCGTCGTCATCCATGTAAAATTTCCAGAGATTTCCATCTTACGTTTAACACGTTGCTTACATCCCCAAACTTTATAATTACTGTATATATATATTATACATAATATACTGCCAAAATTTAGGTTAATAGAGAGTCGTATTCGAGACATCTTCATTTTTTTGAAATTGAGCTGGGGCTTGGAAAACGATAATAATTAGACTCTTCAAAAAACGAGAACATTTGCTTATATACCAAAACCTAAGAAAGGATAATACACTCTTCAAAAATTGATGTTTTGGAGCTATATACCAAATATTGACCGTGGCCCATATAGTTTCTGAATGGTGGTCTTTTTTTTTCAAAAATATACATATAGATCGTATAATTTTTTGAACCCCCAACTTTCTACTGAATTGGGTTGAAACTTCCAACCGTTCATGTCTTGTGTTCCAAATCTTCATGACCAATCTTCGCTGTCACTGCAGGAGATTCAAAACGATACGCAGGACTCCGGATTCCGTCCAGCAAACATCGGGGGGTTCAACCGGTTCAACGAGCACGTGGGAAGGGCCCGTGGGGTACTAGAACCAAGACACCTGGGGAATTTGGAGAGATGTTTGTTTCACCAATGATTCTGGGGTTTCCTTGGACTATATGCTTGATATGTTGCTAAGTTGGGATGATGAACATCAATTGAGTAGTGTTCAAAACCACTCTTGGTTGATGATTATATGGGATTAAATCCTGCCCATCATGTTTCTTTTCGGATTATCATAATCCATGAAACTGGGAAATCCGTTCGAAAAAAACAGCTGGATGTATAATCATATAATCCATGAATCATGATCATATATGATCATAATCCGATTCAACGATATCGAGCCTATAAAATCCTATTAATCATAATCCATGCTGGGTGAATCCTATTAACCAGCCAGGATGTGTCATTTCTTTTTCTCCCTCGCTGGGATATCTCTAAGCTCCAGACCGCGAGGGATGGTCGAGTTGCTGGTTTAGTATGTGAAGTGTTGCATGTATCCTACTTGGACCCAGTTAAATGTTGAAAAAAAATGGAATTAGGGGGATGGGATTACTTTTGGAGGATATTCTTATATTCTGTACCTGAGCTGATGAGAGATAGTCTATCATGCATTGGTCAATCTGTATCCCAATCAGTATCCGGAGCGGCTGCAAATATCTTCAAAACCAGCTTTGAGGATCAGTGGTTTCATGCGGTTTCAACCATTTTAGGCATTTTTTCTATCCATTCTCTGGAAATCTCTGGTCACCGTTGGTCCCCAACTGGAACGGTGTTTTTCTCCATGTCCAGGAGCTGGCTGTGGTGCCTGTGGTGAAACGGGTCTCTTTGAAGGCGATGACATGATCCTGGAATACTGTTGGGGGGCATACTGTAGATGGAGAAACTCACCGTTAGGTTGATATTGTGGAAGCAAATCTGGTTTGTGATTCTAAGTATGTGTCATTGTTTGGTGACAAACATGTTTCAACTATATTAGAAGTGTTTGGGATCATGATCCCCAATGATTAACACATTTTGTGATGGGTATGGATGGACCACAGAGTTGTGACATGTCTTGCATCCAGTGCTCCCTAAACGGGCGAGCTTGAGCCTAAACGTGCGCCTGTATACAGTGAATGAAACCACGTGATGAAAGCCCAAATCGATGGTTGATGCTTACTTATGATGTCGCAACCAACGTGGGGCCCAACGTGGGCTTTTGTGTCATTTTATTGACAAAAGTTATTTGGTGTCGCAACTTTTTTGTTATTTGGTGTCATTTTTTCCCAATCATATTGGATCATACCAACTTTTTTGATGTCGCAATCCAACGTGGGGCCCGCCCATGGAAGGTGATGCCATTTCTAGCTGGGGACGAGGATTCTGAAGAGGTGGGCATCAGCGACAACACAAGAGGATCGCTTCCGCCATATTGGCGGATGGTCATCAATCCGGGGTTTATCATGATTTATTATACATTATACACCCATTAGAATAATGGATGTAACATTGGACATGTTAATTATTAACTTGTTGGTGGTTTGGAACATTTTTTATTTTCCATAATATATGGGATAATCCTTCCCATTGACTAATATTTTTCAGAGGGGTTGAAACCACCAACCAGTTAATGATCACTACTATGTCCATTATACATCCATTTGATAAGGATTCCCACTATAGGATGACCGAAGTTCCTCAAAAACCCATGGTAACTGTTCTTCCAGAGTGTTCTCCTAAAAGGTGCACTAGGCTTAGGTGCACGGCAATTCTTGCAGGTGGAGGATACGGCCCGAATTGATCCGGCAACTACTATTTGAAACTGACTGGAGGCTTTACACAGACCTCAAGATGTTCAGTACTTGCAACAGTTTCAAAGCATTTTGGTATGCAAATTTGCTCTACATTTTTACATGAGTGGTAGCTTGTGGCTTCCATGAGTTATTTGTTTTCATCATCAGATGTCTCGTTCTTCACCCTTGGTGGACGCAAAAATTCCCGCCCTCTGCCCCCGAAATGATCATGATATGATCGTTTAATGGGAAAACATGCTCATGAACCATGACTAATCAATTGTTATTTGGGAATTTGGGACATGATATCATTATATATCATTAACCATTAGCCATTCATTAACCATTAACATTCATTAACCATTAACCATGATCATTCAACTCATTAAACCATGGTCATCCAACTGTTTCCATCCAAGTCATTGGGACCGCCAGGTTGCACGAGTCACCAGGCCTTCCGGGCATTTTCCGGGCATAGAATGGGCATAGAATGGAGGGTTTACATGGAAAATCCATCTGTCAAATGGATGATAACTGAGAATATATATATATATATTCCCCATATATTCGGAAACCAATATATATATATATATATTAATACAGAATATCTTTGCACCATTTTTTTCATGAAGGTGTATATAGTTGTGGTGTTTTTTTTCGGTGGTTTTTGAAGAAGAACCAGGCCGCGATCTCCGAATGAAGGCTGGAGGTCAGGGGCGAAGCCAAAAATCCTGGTGGTCAGGGTGGCTTAAAGGGCTGAAATTTGGGTACAAACCATCCCCAATTTCTGGTGGTTTAACTATGGTTTATAAAACCGAAATTGGGGATGGTGTTTTAACCATGATTATATAAATATCTGGTGTTTTATAATGTTTAACTATATGATTATATAAATATCTGGTGGTTTGGAACATGAATTTATGAATGTCAAAAATTCCCCAATAGTTGGGATGATGATCCAATCTGACGAACTCATATGTTTCACGGGGGTTGAAACTTGAAACCACCAATTAGAATATAGGTTATATATGTTTCTATATTATTTGCTACATCGCTATTTTATTTGGGATGACGTCACACGAACCCCCAATGGATGATTCTTGGAAAGGTTTATTGGGGTCTACCACATTATACCTCCTGAATTGATCTAACTTTTTTTTGGGAGCCTCTTGTCAGACAAACCCAAGATCCGAAGATCCGCAGATCTCGCTTTTCGGATGATTATTGAAAATGGGACAATTCCATGTCGTATCTGTTCTATCTTGGTGCGCACATGGCTTTCGTCTAAGACTTAACTTTTATACTTGTTGTGAAGGGCGAGAAGGGCAATAGTGGCAATAGGCATTTGGCAAGTTCGACTCGAATTCGACCCAGGAGTGTATTTCGAAATTGTTCCCAGGTTTTGAGGGCTATGTATTTCTATAGGTTTGCCCAAGTTAAACAATGACGGATTTCCCCAGATGAGGCGACCATCGCAAAACATTCCGGCTATTCCCAGTTAGTTGATGTCAGTTGTAGGGGATTCTAAACCACTCATGGATGTGCCAACATGTGCCAACGTCCCACGTCTTGATCAAACAGGCGCCACCCCTATCTTTCAGAACTAATTATTCTAGGTACAGGATGAGAAATGCTACACTGTCCCCGACCCACACTAACAACTCACTAACTACAAATGGACCATAAACAATTGCCAACCACCTGTAGTAGTCCACTAACCCTTCATTCTTGACTATCAACAAAAGCAACATTACCGCAACCTCCAATCGCAAACCACTCGTTAACATTGACAATGACTCGTATCAAGCACAATCACTATAATAGTAAGTGATTGCAAACAACTGTAGCACTTGTATTTCAACTGTATTGCAACTAAACACTAGCTGGAAACCCTAAGAACCAAAAAATAAACAGATATAAACAATGTGTTCCCCAAAGAATCATTTCATCTGTAGGTTTTGTTCCATGATTTCTGGCGGAAAAAAGAAAACCATGGTGATTTCTGGAGTTCCCCAGGTCGATGTCAAACGACACCTTCCGGGCCAGGCCGGTGACAGCGATTTTTGTTTCCCCTTTGAGATGGAGAATGATCCTAATTGATGGTACTTGGATGTCATAATTTGTGGGGTACTTGATGGTACTTGATTGCTTGGATATCATATAATTTGTGGGGTACTTGATGGTACTTGATTACTTGGATATCGTGATTTGATTGGGTTATTTCCAATTATTTCCAATTTACTGATTGATGGCACTTGGAGATCATGATTTCATCTGGATGAATGATAGTGATGCCACTTGGATATCATAATTATGGCATAATTGATCTGAATAAATTATGTTTTTTGGAGTGTTCTCACGTCGTGACCGAAGCCTGGAATGATGGCTAGTAAGTGGAAGTATCCCAAGATGGCCTGATTTCAGGTTATTGCATGTTACTGTAGTGAATTATTGTATAGTTTACCCAGAGCTGATGGGATGAATATCAATTGCCTTGATTAATATGGAAGATGGATGTGACATTGACAATGATGGCACGTGATAGTTGATATATGTTGATATGAATAGTTTTGGAATGATATGGATATTGAATGGTATTAAATGATATTAATGTTCATTCACTTTGGACAATGATGTTCATCCAAATTATTTAATATGGAATGACATGTCATGTTGACATGATGCAAAAAACTCAGCAAGCTCCACCTGCCACAGGAAGTCAGAGATCATTCCCAAGGGGAGGCAACGGTTGGGTTGGGTTGGGTTCGACGTTCGACTCCCCAAGAAATCTCACAATTTTTGTTTGTCACATACGGACGTTTCCGAAGTTATGGGGGTACCCCCTTGCATCATCCAGTCGGAAAAAGGATGGCCATGACGACTCGTATTGAAACAACAGATGTTTAAACCAATCTATGGTGACTTTCCGAAATGGGATCACCCAATCCCAATCCCATCATGAAAACATATGAAAACTCTAAACAAATCGATATCTGATTTCGTTCAAAAAGCCTCTGGTAAATCAACCCTTCGAGCCATCACCCCATGGCCATGGTTCCCAGGTCCTCCCTGGTCTCCGAACCCCTGCGCAGCTCACGCTCCGTGCACGCCAGTGCGGCGGCGCGGGCGAAAACGGTGCCGTGGTGGTGATGGGTAACTACTGGGTTAAAGGGTGGTTATACCCTGGGGTAAACTAATGGATGTGGAAAAGAACGGGAAACAAAATGACAAAACCAATGCTTTAAACTAATGTTTTCCAAATATCGATGTGAGTTTAGCCTAGGGTACCTTTTATTAACTGACTTGTTGAGGATTGTGGTAACCCAAAATTAGGAATATATTTCACTAACTCACCAGCCAAAAAAGGGATGGGATAGGGGGGATTTCTTCAGGGCTCAGCTGGATCATTTTTTCTGTGCCCTTCCAAAGTGATCAAAGTGCAATGTTAGACCATCAAACACCATCCACAGAACTTGCAAAACTGAACCGCTTGGGAGTTTCAGACTCCAAGGCCGAGTCGCAACGCAACGGCGGCCGTGCCAATACGCAGCCCATCAGCCCTGGGCCCCGCGCTATTTCGGCACCGGAGAATGTGGGCGCCGTTCCGGAGATTGGCATCGAACCCTGGGAGTTTTGGCCACTTGGAAGTCAGGTGGGAGGGCGCGATGTGAAAAAACGACGGTTTCATTCAGGGATACCGGGATACCATTTCTCTTGCAAAACCCAAGATGTGATCCTACAAAACGTTTTGTAAGGCCCTGTTCTGTAAGGATCACCTTGGTGTGTACTCGCTTTTTGTTGTACATCGATAGTTTTGTAGACATTTCTGTCTGGTGCCATAAAAAGTTCAAATTGTATGAATCCTGAAGTTGGCCTCCTAGAAACCAGCCCCCAAAAAATGTAGCTTTAAACAGGTTTGTAGTACTGCCAGGCCTATGTTCAACCCCCCGGGGAGGGGAGAAAGGAGAGATCGTTTGCTTTACAAAGTCCATTTTGGGTTTAGCAGAGATCAGAAAAAAATAGTATCCCAAGACATGTTTACATTCTTATCAGTTGTAGACAGAAGGAAGGACGTCTAGGTGCATGGCCTAACCATGCAGAGACATGATGAGACGTGAACATTTGTGCAAACAAACCATCAAGCTTGGGAATGCCTGGGGGGAATGGCAGCATAAACTGAGAAAAAAATAACACCCAGGTTCTCTACAAAAGTAACCAGTGTTCCAGGACCATCCAGGAAAAACACTTTGGTTTCACTACGAAAGATATCAACAGTTACCTCCACAAGGCTTTCCACCAATCATGATGGAAATTTAGGGCTTCCCCCCGAACAACAAAATAAAAAACAATAGGCTAAAAACATCTAAAAACCATAACTATACTTTTGTAGGGACACAAGCTGCCTGACTGGGATATTTTTTTTATTATTTTTTGTTTGGAATTAACCCCGCTTTTGTAGCTTACTATGCTTACTGGTTCTAAAGGAACTTACTGTATGTCTGGGCCCCTGCGCACATGCAGCAATATAATTTGCCATTGATGTAATGAGTGTCGTTACTTCATACTAGGGAAGTGACAAGTCTCACCCACTAAACTATACTGTGAATTGGTAATCAGTCATCACCGGAAGACATCGTGAAGTAACACCCGAACTGGAGCAAAGTAGGACGAGGAGTTGATTTGGCTTGTGGACCCTACTGATGTTGTATTTCTCCCCATATGATCTTATATGTCTGAAAATTGTAGGAAAAAACCACATTCCAGCGCATAGTTTCGAACATAACTTGAAGCCTCAGAAGCTGCGAGAAATATTCTTGTTGCAGGTCCCTCAGACCTGATTTTTTTTCGAGGCCAGAGCTCTTCTTTGCAGCAACTGTCGAGGACAGATGACACTATAGTCACTATAGGGTTGGAATATGTGGGAACATCATGACGGAAATGATCATGCATATTTTGCTCATAGGGAAGCCTCATGATTTGGCCAATGGCTATATATAATTGGTGCATATTGGTGCAGTGGTTCATGATTGTCATGATTTTGAGAATGTCTAGCAGTATTTGCCATCTTTAGAATATGACTTGCAGCCCCAAATTTTAGCAATTTCAGGAGAGGAGAGCATCCATGCACAGCTACTCTGCGCAGAAGAGCAGGTGGGTTGCAGCTGTGATTTGGCGTAGCGATGCGTAGCGGGGTAAACGATCCAAGACATCCTGAAGATGGCTAGGTGGGTCAGTTTACACGTTTGAGAACCTACAAATGGAACTTGGAACCAACAAAATCACCATGCATCCCAATACCAAATGATATTCTGGCAATCATTGGCGGGATACCCATAGGATCCATGGTGCTGCTATATATGGTAACATTTACCATCAATATACCCCCAATGTTAGTATATATACCATACATGGATCCTATGGGATATGAAGACCAACAAAAATTGTGTGAAACAAATTCTATTCCTACTGCAAGCGTTGGGCATTTATTGCTAGCCGGCTTTTGGGTGCTGCAGCCGTTGCGCAGGTTGTCTTTGAAGGATTGGAGGAACATGTTGAAATCCGATGTGAAAACGGTCAAGATCCTTCAGGCTGGGATCTCAAACACCAAGACACCAAGACGTCGGATTTGCATAGGTACTCTTGCGTAATCAAACCTGGCAACTGGAAATCTTTGGAAATCTCTGTGCATGGAAAAAACGTTAACATAAATCTTGGGAAACACCACTTGTTGTTTGGACCTTGATTATATAAATAATCCTGCCATGTCACGGTCAGACGCTTCGTTGAAGTTTACAGCAGCAGAAAGTTGGTCAGACGTTCAGCGCCATTGGATATTTCTGGTGATCCAATGGACGCAGGCTATGGTCTTGCCTCCAGATGGAAAACGCAGATTGTTCCTGGGCCGAATCTAGCATATACCCTCTGGTAAACTAACATAGCTATTGAAAATGACCAGTTATAGTGGATTTTCCCATTAAAAATGGTGATGTTCCATAGTTATGTTAGTTTACCAGAGGGTAATCCTGGAGCCACTTTGCAAAATCCTCTGGTGGAGATGAAAAATCTCTAGCATTGGCTTGACAGAAAGGAGGGACTGGTACAAATGTTTAAGCGATGTTTATCCTCTGGTAATCAACCGTGACAATGGAAAATCCACCATCTATGTTGTTCCTCTTGGAACCACCGTTTATTTAGTTACTATTATATGATATATTATTAATATTTATTACCCTCTGGTGAACATACAAAAAGCTATGGAAAATCAATCCACTATTTCTATGGCCATTTTCCATTGCTATGTTAGTTCACCAGAGGGTAATAAGATTTTCCATTGCCATGGTTGATTACCAGAGGGTATGCTTGATGTTTTTGTTCCCGACCAGTCCTGTTCCTTGGCTGCAGGTTCTGGTTGGTCTTCTCGTTGCTCCTTATTGCCTATGTCCTTCGACAAAAGAAGGGCCTGGGAACATATCAGAAGCAATGGGCCCAACAACGGTCCCCAAATTATCCAGAAAACTGCCGCAATACTCACAAAGGTGCAGTCACGGTGACTAGCCACGCAGCTAATCAACCAAAAATATTTACATGCTGCATGACATTTTTTGCTGCTATATTATACACTGGGTCATATTGGGTCCAAGAAACATTTGGGCAGTGGCCTTCCATGCCAGCACGACCAAAAGGCGCCAGGACTGAGAATTGGAAGATCCCCCATTTTGTCAATGAACATTCTGATAGTTTGAGTTTGAGGCTTGCGTTTGTTGGAGAAGCATGGAGAAGCAACGTCATCTCAAGACATGTAGTCAAATCACCAAAGGAACCCAAGATCTGTGCTGGTTTTGGCCTTTGAAGCTGTCGACCGCACCCATTTCGCCTTCAAAGGACATGGTCATGGTTCCCCTCTCAGTCTTCGAGCTGGACACTTCGAGTTTTGAGCACCTTGGCGGCCGGATCAGAAGATCGGAGTTTGGGTGCTTCTTGTCCGCTTTTCTCCATACCTATTCTATCCTATTCGAATTCTGTATATTGAGTTTTTCCACACGAGGTTTAGACATCTTAGATTACTAGTCATATCTAGTCATGTTAAACATTCGGAACTCGGAGCTGTTGACAGTGCCATGTACCAGGCTCTCTCAACGCTCAAGGCAGCGATGATGTTTTTTTCACATCCCCGTGTCACTTTCGGTGAGGTTTCCCATGACCGTGTTCTCGGCCACCTTTTGGACCATTGATTTTATCGTGGCCTTCTTCGTGGGTTACTACGTCTCTGGATCTTTGGAACCTTGGTATACCTTGGTCAAGGTGGTGGCACAATGAGATAAGTACTGCTTTCATTGATGATTAATGATAATACACGATGTATTGTACATTAAATTCTTATGATTATTACATTTATTTATACTTATCATCATTTTTATATGATTCATTATCACATCGTGACTTTATGGCACCATCACCACGACCTCCAAAAGTGTCAGGAACTCCGACCACATAAGACGGCCTTGAACTACGTGAAGACCTGGATGATGGCGGATCTGATTTTGCTCATGTCCCCTGGGCAGGATACGTAGGATACGTTCCTCATGAGGAAAATGATGGAAAATGGGGTAGAAAAAAATAGGTGAAGATGTGATATCATGAAGATACTTCGGCCTGTCAATATTTATGTAATTTATCATCATATATAATTGTGCGTGCGTCAGAACTCTGTGTGTGTGTCATACATGTGTAATCATCACAACAACATACACCGACATATATGTATACACAGATGATGACGCAGAAACATTAAAGTGATCCCAACAATGCTTACATCACGAAACCTAAACTATAAACGGGGATGGTTTCTACCATACATGGTGAATCATGGTGATGCAGGGTGAATCCCACGACTGGAAACCAGGTTCGAGTGGACCGATGCCATCATTTCAGAGATGCCATCCCTGCCCTCACTGATCCGCGCCAGCCGATCCTTGCGCATCCTGCGATTCTTGAGGTTTGAGCCGGGGACCCCCAAAGGGCTGTTTCAGCTAAAACCTTTCTGGTTTTTGCAAGTTTAAATAGATGATGTTCTATATCTTCTGATATCTTCTGATATGTTCTGATATCTTCTGAATTACACTTAAGGGTTATTATATAACTATAACTGCGATAATGTTAATTACACACGTCAAATGTATCCGCATCGTGTGTTGCATTGTCATCTTGGAGTTTCCCTGGTGGGTCATCCCATTAAGTCTGGTCGCCCAGACGGATGATCATTTCTGAGTCGTCTCCGGTAATCAAACACAGCAACGGGAAATATCAAGAACATCAGAAATACCAATAACATCCAATAATATAACATATAAATATTGAGGTTAATTCCATATAAATATCATAAATATCGAGGTTTATAGCGGGATGCATATAGGAGGACTTTCGATTGCCACGTTACCGGAGGAGACCCCGAAACGATACGAACCATCCGATTTCGGTAAGACCGGCATGGCCCCACTGATTTTAGTGGTCTATACGGTGTACCCCACGAACATCATGAACATGATAGCTGTTTTAAGGACCCATTTTCAATTTGTTGGTTCGATTTGGTTCAATTTTCAACATGTTATATTCTAGTTTTAGTTTTGCTCGTTCAATATCCCAATTTTCCTCGTTAATATCCAAATCGTTGGTTGGTAAATATCTCCAGTGTTGTTTGTTTAACATATTTTGTCGGCTTGCATATTGCCAACAACTGCATGTTTGGTTTATTGATACTCCAATGTTTGAGTTGGTCAATTTAGTGACCCACAGATTGGAGTATTAGTCAACCAAGCAAGAACGCCGAAGAGTTTCTGGAAACATTCACCAACCATATTCCAGCTGATGAATACCTACAATTGATTACCTGGTCGGTGGTTTGGAACATTTTTATACATTTTAGCATTTTTCCATTTCATATATGGGACAATCCTTCCCATTGACTAATATTTTTCAAGATGGTCATTGCACCACCATCCATTTCGGATCCATGCCAGGTCCGCGAAGCTGTTACGCGCGGCCAAGTTGCCCTCGTTTGTGCCACTGGGCTCACTGGGCGACGGCCAAGTTACATCAACGGCGGTGAAGCAGATTTTTATAGTCTGAAAGTGGTTAATATAACCCCAACTGCTACTTTTCAGATCTTTTAAGAGGGAATATCCTATTTTCAAACAAATCCGTATGTATTGTATAATATTGTATAATTAAATAATTATATAGGCATGATATCATGATGAAATATACGCATGGATACTGTTAGATGGATCAATTGATGAATCAATGGATGGATAGAAAACAGACAAGAGGCCCATCGGTGAAAGTGTGCTAGAACCTCACAACGGCTGTAGAAACAATGTGGTCTTGCAGTCTTGCATGTTTGTTGTGTCACGACTCGGGATAGAAACTTGTCTCCAGGATGTTATAGATGATGTTTCGCGCAAAAAAATCCAGGTGTCCAATTCTGCGATCAAACTGGGAGGTTGCTACATCTCAATGATTCGCCCTCTCCACAAATTCGTCAGGAAATAAATGATGAAAGGAGGTGACCCAGACAGTCTACAGAATGGTGGGAATAGCGACCAGCAAGCAATACATATCCAACCAGAAATATCAGAAATCTGGCCACATGGGTGTAACTGACAATTATTGGCCTCAACAATTAAATACGACAAATGATCAGCTTCGGCTTTGCCAGGTTCCAAGTTTTGAGCGCCCAATGATCATATAGACAGCAAATTCCTACCCCAAAGATAAGCACTCCACAGCAGCATCTTTTTGTTCAAGGAAATCGCTTCCTTTCATCAGCCGATCTGAATACATCACGCTGAGTCTGGGGATTGCCGCTTGTTGCAAAGCGTTGGCAGATGGATGTGAACAGGAGTGCTGGAAATATTTGGAAATAGAATTACAAGGACTTAGAATGACTTAGATACTTGGGGGTTCATGGTATAACTGTGGATAACAGTATAACTGTGGAAAACAGTATAACATGGTTATAACAATATAACAATGGGTATAACAGTATAACATGGTATAACTGTGGATACTATGGTAATGATCTCCATAAGCTCCCTGATGTGGAGTTGCTCCACTTGGTGCAGCCCAAGAGATGTCCTGGGACAATAGCAGTGTCATCGGCTTCCAAATTGGCAGTTCTCTCCCAGTTCATCCCAGAAATTACCCTCTGGTAATTTAACATAGCTATTGAAAATGACCATTTATAGTGGATTTTCCCATTGAAAATGGTGATTTTCCATAGCTATGTTAAATTACCAGAGGGTACCATCTACCAATCGCCAGTTGAAGGTGCCTCGTTCGGGTCTGGAACCGTCTTCCAGTCTTCCCCGAGTCTTTCCCTCGTTCCGAACGCTGGGCTCAGTTGAGACAATTGCTGGGCATTCTCTTCATAAATCACACCATCGCGTCAGTTTGGTATTTGCCACTTGGCTTTCGTAGCGCCCATGGCTACTGAAGTTTTCTGGCCACTGATGTCGGGGGGGAAAATCCACACCTGTCACTGTGGAAAGCCTCAAAACTTGGGGAGGTGGTTGACTCTGCTGAACCTTTCTGCAGGGGATGAAGTTTTCAGGAAGCAGATCTCCAAATCGATGTCCCAGTGCTGATGGACTTTTCTGAAGAAGATTTCGGAGAAATCATAATAATAGTTGTAAAGGTTTTGGACTCCCATTTTCTCAATAGGTCTTCAAACGTCGCTGCCATAATGCCATTCGATACACACTGCTGCTTCAACATTTAAACTGAGTTCACTTTGTACCGCCCAAGGCTGGGGCAAAACAACGGCTGGCTCACGACCTACGAGATTCCCACTAATGACTGGTGGCACCTTGGGTTGTAAGATTGGCAAGTGTGGGACCACGTACAGAGACATCTTATATATATATATGTGTGTGTGTCTCTCTGCACATCTTTATCTATGTCTTTCCTGCATCTAACTGAATCTAATCTAATTCGATTTAGATTTACTGTAATCCATCTCAACATGCATGTTATTTTGTTATCCAATTCCACTCGATTACATACATGTCCAATTCTATCTTACCCAAATCTGAATCAGAACCTTGAACCTGATCTCAATCTGAATCTAAGCCTAGCCTGAATCTGATGCGAATCTAAACCTCGGAGATATTGGATTTCACAGCCATCCCCTCTAGGTCAAAGTGAGATGAGACCCTCAGAATTGTGCTGATTGACACCTGGTTCCCATGGTTCCCTTTCTCTTTTTGTGTGTTTTACCATGTTTTACCCATGATGATCCTCATGGACGGATTATATTTTCCGGGATTTCTGAATCGCATGGTGTGCTGGAATAAGTGTTGGAAGTTTCCAGAGTCTTTTTGGGCTACCCCCAAAAAGAAAAAATGACTTTCACATTGTTTGCGGTGACCAAAAAAAGTGAGGTATACATACCTCATCACCCTGCACTGGAGCCTGACTCAGTTCACTCCCGCGAGCATGACGGTCGCTGGGTTTGAAGATTTTGACGCAGTCAGATGTGAAAATCCTTGACATATCCACATGCTACTGGAGATTTGTCAAGATGGCAGGTTTTTTTTTGGCTTCAAAACATCCGACCCGCAAAGTAATACAACAAGAAACCTACCATAGAGGTTATCAACAATTGTCAACAATTTTGACAATGATGAAGTAACCCTAGCCACAACAGAGTTACATAGTGTATATATATATATATATCATAATATTATGAATGATGTGCAGTTGCCTCTCAAATGCTCCAGACTCCAGATCCATCCGCATCCATCCGCATCCTTGTTTATTGTGTCTTGTTGGTCGTGGTTGACCATAGTTGATTGCTAGGTTGGGACCAGGCCATGTGCACAGTTGGCAGTCCCCAAGCCGCCAAGAATCAGTCGTCTTCGAAAGACTTAACACCAGGTACAGCATGTCGAAAAAAATACTCAACTCTCCCAAATATACACTGTATGTTATATTAGAATATATTAGATATATAATGATATATACTGTATATCTCTATATTATTATGTAATATATCCCAACAGAAATCCATCATATTTTATGGTTCGTTTTCCTGTGGTAAATCCAAAAAAGAATTCGCTGCTGTGGCACCTGCACCTGAGGTGCAACCGACCACCCTTGAGGAACGAGCCTTTAACGTGGCGGTCGTCATTTTCGCTCTGGTGACCTTCTCCTCTTTTGTGTGGCTGGGATTGCCGTGTTTTTTTTTTTTTTCATTTTTTGAAGGGCATTGATTTTTTGCAACCTGGAATAACCTGGAATTGGGGTTTCGATGTCTTTTTTCCCCACCTGCCAGGTGAGGGTTGCTAGATTTTAACAGAGCTCTTCTCCTCCTCCTCCGCCTCCTCTGCCTCCTCCGCCTCCTCACCCGCCGCCTCCTCCTCGCAGTCCAGATCCCAGTGGGCACAGCCGGACCTGCACCGCGAGCTCCAGATCCCAGTGGGCACTGCCGGACCTCAACCGCGAGTTGCAGATCGCAGTGGGCACTGCCGGA
>Ga0126342_10008057_pt1 | contig 18847 bp, 14 predicted proteins | sample Cyp1metagenome_FD_92528 | JGI IMG/M metagenome (GOLD analysis project Ga0126342, IMG submission 92528) | Coral microbial communities from Lord Howe Island, Old Settlement Bay, Australia - Cyphastrea 1 metagenome | ecosystem: Host-associated > Invertebrates > Cnidaria > Coral ...
CCTCATACTTGCACTGCAAGTTTGCAGAGCAAAGGTTTCAACATAGCAAACTTACATTGCAAAAACGGAGCAAAATCCAGCATCTTCGGAGTTAAGCTCTTTAGGCTGGATGCAAAGCATAAAGCTAATGTCATAATGAAACACCGAATACCCTAAATATGGGCGAACCCCCCTTTGGAGTGATGATCACCTTCTGGCTCTGAGCTTGTGTCAGACCCGGGGGACCCCCGCCCAAAGTTTAAAGAGGGGGCGGTAGTTGAGGTAGCCTCTCTTGGGGGACCTTCATCGCCGATTGTTCCCCTTCAAAGCCCACCAACTCCAGGATGCCTCAGGTATAGCAACGTTCCCCAAGCTTGCAGCAAAGATCACTGTGATTGCCCATGGGGCGGAAGCCATTGTGACACACGTGTGGTCTATTACCAAGCTGCGTGAATACTGCTTTGACTTGAACCAAGGCAGCACCCACAAAAGTTAACATTCTATCGAACCAACGATTAAACTCCATTTAAAGCAAAAAAGCAAAGGATTAAACATGATTAAAGTACCTATGCAGGTTGCCAAGGTTGGGGATGTATTTTGTGATCACCAACGCTCCAAGTCACCATGCTTCGTCGCATGAAAGCCCACCGGCGGCGGCGCCGTCGCCGTTGCGGCGCTCGCTGCGCTGCTCTTCGGTTGGCGGCTGGGCGTGCGGCGTTCGCGCGAGGAGCGAGGAGTGGCGAGAACGGCCTGCGGTGAAGTGGCGACATGGCGAAGTCATGGGGGAATTTGATGGATGAAATACCCTCTGCGCTATTGGAAACGGTGATTTACAGTTGATTTACCTATTATAAATGGTCATTTAACTAACATAACTATGGCAAATCACAATTTTTAATGTGTAAATCAGCTATTTCGACTGGGCCATTTTCAATAGCAAACTCTTAGTTTACCGGGTAGCCAACAACATGGCGATACCAGGCAATTTGCCAATGGGCCATTTTCAATGGCTATGTCAAATTACCTAAATTGGAAAGGGGAATCCTCGGATCGTTGCATCAAAAAAACCTGGAAAGTTGCATCGGGAAGGCACAAGACCAATCGGTGCACGTGGAAAAGGAAGATACCCTCTGGTAATTTAACATAGCTATGGAAAATCACAATTTTTAATGGGAAAATCCACTATTAATTGTCATTTTCAATAGCTACGTTAAATTACCAGAGGGTATTCAAATGGATGTGGGTCAAAATGGAAGACCTAGGAGACTAGGGGACCACAGATGTGAATTAGTCTAGTTTAGTATTAACCATCCAATGACATAGGGGTACCGAATTTTGACCCATACCCAAATGTTTCCAAGATTTTCCAAATCTCCAAGAAAATTTCGGACAATTACCAGTCGACAGGAACATTGCATCAGGAATGGGAATAGCAGCAACTCTGCCTGACTTTGGCCATATTATCCATATTTCTTGGTTCAGTCCTCGCGAATTCCATGACTTGTTGGATACCCTCTGGTCATTTCACATAGCCATGGAGAATTCCCCCAGTATTTCCAATTTGTAGATCATTTACCTAGCAAACATGGCAATGTTTATCCATTTTCCATGGCTATGTGATGTAACCAGAGGGTAACTATCCATAAAGTTGTTGGATTTTGCTAACCCCTTCCCTATCGCACCTCTGCTGCACCCTTCGAAACTGCGGTAGCTGCAGCCTTCGCGGCACCTCAACTTATCGATCTATGCAGTGGTTGAAACCAGGGTTTGATCGTCCAATATACCGAACTGGGCCTCCTAGGGAAGTGATGTTGGCCTAAACAACCTCAAACACCTTGTATTTACAGTGCTTTACACCAAGTACAAGGGGGTTTCCTGCAAAAAAACATTTGAAACAGATCCGGGATTATTGATCCAATGTTCAACTAAGGTCAGATGGGAATTTCATCAAAGCTCGATTTGGCCACGACATGATTACGAACTTTTCACCAATAACATATGAGATATCACTGATACGACCAACAAATGCAGGGGGGTTCGGACAAACCCAATGATTTCCAGGTGTTGTTTCCTCATCTTGAGATATTTTTATCTGCCACCCATCAAGATCATGAAATCAATGGGAATTTCAGGAACCTAAAATGGAGGTACCTACCATATATAAGGCCTATGTAAGGTAATATCCCCACAACATATGGCCTTATATGGTACAGCACCTCCATTTTAGGATCCTGGAATTCCCATTGATGAAAGGTGATGTTCGAACCGGGCACCCATGTGCTAGAGGATGCTGCCCATATGGATTCCCCTCACACGGAGATGCGATGCTTCAATTATATGTTCACCAGGGTGAAATAGGTGAGATTAGAAAACATGAACGGGGACAATTGACTCTTGAACAAAATTAGATACCATCAGAATCGGCCTGAGCTGTCTCGCTTTGACAAAGTGAAAGAAGACATCCAAACCAGGTACAGTAACTGACACCTAAATTGGATGTCTTCCTCAAAACTAATCAACATGACATTGACAATCGATATCAATTCGGATCAATCGTGGAACCAACAAAAACAGCAACCAATACAGCGCATCCGGTCCTACAAATAGACGGCGTAAATCATGTGATGGATATGCATCGCCCACAATTTTGGGCCCCATTTTGATCATTTTGCAGCTCCAATTAATAACGGTAGTACTGGTAACTGGTAACACATGAATGGATCATCTCTTGTGCAACCCATTTCAACAGCATTCTCCAAACTGGTCAACCTACGGGCTCTAGTCCAGCAGCTTTTTGTATGTGCTAGGGTCAAAACTTGAAACGAAACATGGTCCAGGAGTATATGGATTGCTGTGAACGGCGCAATACTTGGTCTTGGTCGAAAGATAGCCTTCATCCTGGATTGTACAAACTGCTTGTATCGCTGGATTTTGATGACCTCCCATTCTCGCAGCGATCATTCCAGCTCTTGGTTTCAAATATTGACATGTCCTCCGCACAGGCCGTTTTATTCATTACTTCTTGGTTTCTTCATTTTTTCTGCCAGTGAACCTTCAACTGTTTGCAGCTTCAAGCAGCCTCTTCTACTTGAAACACGGATCATTCACTAGGAACCAATAGCGTCCTTTTGGAAAAATCAGGCATACCCCATTTTCAGATATAGCCATATCATAATCAGACTCATGCATACCAGTTGATCATCATACCATCATATTCGATCATATTCTGGTTGTCCACAGCGATTTTTGCTGCTCAAATCCTCGATAATTTCTATGGGATGGTCCTTACACTGCTGTATAACCACCAATTTGGTCTTATTTTCTATGATGACAATTACCCTCTGGTTATTTAACATAGCCATGGAAAATGGCCCATTTATAGATGGTTTACCTAAAAAATGGTGATTTTCCATGGCTATGTTAAATAACCAGAGGGTACCATTATATGATTTGATAATTATCATTATGATTGTATCATTAGATAGTTATTATGATTAATTATTGCTAGTATTGTTATTATTGCTATTATTATTATGATTAATTATTTGCTAACTATTGTTACTTCTTGTTTATTCTTCTCATCTATTGATGTTTCCTATCGTTTGTTATTTTTTTGCTTATCGTTTAATGACACACCATATATTTGTTAGATTATATTATATTATATTATTTTTTATATTTGATTTTATTTGATATTTTTATTTATTTATTATTATTATTTTTTTTTTATATGTTTTGATATGTTTTGATATTTTTTATATATTTTTTGATATGTTTTCATATTTTGGAACCTGGTTCAGAAATGAACCCTGTAGACATGAACCTTGGGATCACAAATGACATTATCGACTATCTATCAAAATATAGTTTTAACTTCTCTCGGAGAAACCTCATTCAACGTCGTCCCATCCTGCCAGGGTGCCTGCAGCCTTTGCTGCGCCCTTCACGGGCTTCCGCTTAGGCCCTGCGTGCAGATTTCAACAGGGCAAACGTTGATTGAATCCCTTGCAGATTCAATATTTGTAATGGAGAAAATCAGCACCACGGCGGCAATAAACATGTGCCCTTAATATGCTCCGAAACTGGTTCATTTTTGAGCCATCATAGATCATAGCACCAACTTTTGGTGAATCTACTGCTGAAATCATCATCTAGGTATGGCTCAAAATTATGAAACCACAGCGATCGTGTCTTTCTCAATTTGGGTGCTTCCATTTCATAAGCTAGATCATATTTCATTCCAATCCCTATTTGCACCGCTTAATACATATCTTATCTCCAAAACTATTGGCTGGTTGATCATCTTTCTATTTTTTGCTTGGGCAATAATGCCCATTAAACCCGTCTAGCTGATACTGTCGATGGAACTGAAGATGTGTCTGACGAGAGCAATTGACCCATTTGACAATAGGGCACCTAGATGGGGGAGAAATGGGTGATACACATTAAATATTACATATTTGATTTCAGAAGTTTGAAACATTCGTGTTTCTCTGAAAGCTCAACTCAGCAGGTTTTGGGCTTATATCACTTATATCCCGATATACTCGGTGTAACTTCTCATACGAGTACATTTAATCCCAATAAGTGTCATTAACTTTAAACTGGTGAGTGTCCCAATTACCCTCCAGTAAATGAACAGCTCGACCCTGGCAGAAAATCGGGGGTTGGAAGATGAGTTTCCATTAAAAAACGGCTTATTTTCAGGGTCAACATGTTAACCATCTATTAACCATATATTAACCATATGTTAACCATATATTAACCACATATTAACCATATATTAACCATATATTAACCATATATTAACCATATATTATATAACCATACATCACCGAAATATTATAATATCATCGTTTGAGGATGACAATCCCATCCCCCTAATCTTGAAGATCCCCATTGCGTCCCAAGAGAATGTGTAACTCCCCTACGAAACCCATGGTTTGTAGGCAGGTGTTGAATATCAGAGTGATGGGATTATATCCTCACGTTAGATTACTACCTCAATCTTTGTTGCTTAAGCATTCCCATTCCTTATCTAGGTCCAAATTCAACGTCAAACCTGGGTCGAAACCAGTAGTTTTTATATGTTTTTATGGATTTCCTGTACTTACCTAAGATTTCCAGGATACCCTCTGGTAAACAAACGCAGCTATGGACGATCATCATTCTTAATAACTAAATCAACTAATTGGTTATTTTTGATAGCACAGTGTTAAATTCCCAGAGGCTATTCCCGAACATATGGGTCAAATGATAATCAAAATTCCATTCAAGAAGTATGTGCCACTTTTGCAGCTTAACATGGTCAATCTTTGGTAGTCCGCACAAAAAATCTTTTGTTTTGGTGGTTTTCCATTTTTCCCAAAAAATACCCTCTGGTAAACGTTTACGTAACTATGGAAAACCACCATTTTTAATGGGTAAATCCACTATTTCTATGGCCATGGCTTCAATAGCTTTTTGTTAGTTTACCACGCCGGGTATTGGATGAAACTTCCGATTCCAAGGTTGTGGATGTTCAGAAACTACATTTTTTTCCATTGAAATTTCTTGAATTCAATCTAGATCAGATTCAAAATGCACAACACAGCATTTTTTTTAAAGCTTCCCATTTACTAGACATTTTCCCATTCTCTGAAAGATCTCATTAATCCCATCCGGAATCAGATGAACTAGCCTCTATACTCCATGAACGGACCGTAAATGAATAGATCGAAGAGTAAACCTTGGTTTCCTTGGAGGGACATTGAACATTGGGGGATGGGATTATCCAAAACTTACAACCGGTAACTGGATCAACTTACCAGCCAATTCATCAGACATGAATCATATGTTAAAACATTGATTTCCCAGATAACCGCCGTGAACCATGTATATTCAGCATATCTTAGCTGCTAATGGCAATCCAATCCAATTTTTTCCTTAACTTATCCATCTATCAACTATACATCAACCATCAACCGTCTAGAAACCATATCTTAACCATCTATTAACCATCTATTCACCATCTATTAACCATCTATTCACCATCTATCAACAATCTATCAACCATCTATCACCCTGAGGTAGACGTTTACAAAACGATGTGAGAACACCCCGTGGTTTCCGTAAAAAAACCATGTTTTTCGGAGCCTCGACTGGGTGCTTCGGCCACTGTGGACCTCGGTCGAGACTTGACAAGCAACGGAAATACCAAGGAAAGTGGTGGTTTCATGGGGATTTAATGAGATTTAATGGGACTTAATGATGGGTTAATGGGATTTCATGGGCATTGGAGTTTAACCATCTTACAATCCTCTGATATGTGGATTCTTACGGGGTGAGGCCTCCCAGTGATGCTTGTTGGTTTAGTTTCACACCATGAATAGTGTATGTATATCTCCTATAAACCCTAGTTAACCAAATTATGTGCGTTAACCTAGCTAGCTGATGAGGGGGGGCTCACATTGTATGGGGTATCTTAAAATGGTGTATGCCAGTCTAACGATGGTACCAAAAAAGGTCATGCACATGTTGTTGGATATCAACCTTAAACAAAGGGGGTTTGCTGTTGGCTTTGCCACATCGCTCCCAACAAATAAGATGGTTTGATGCTGACAAAGACGAAACAACTCGCAGTTTCTTGGATCTTGAAGCTTGATCCATAACCCATGTTGAAGAGATATCGCCAGTGATCGTGGCCACAGCATACGATAAACCGTGATGATTCGTCATGGAATATCAGGGCTTTATCACCAAACAAGGTGGGCGAGAGAACCCCAAAAGCAAGACGGCACACAGCAACCTTTTTTTAGAAAACCTTGCGCTGGTGTGGGCAGCTCTGCTCTGCAGGAAATTGATCCCCAAGTTTGATTCCAATGAGCAATACCATGCATCTCCGTTCTCGTTTAGTTTGCTTCGCTGCAGTCAGAGGACGAAGCCCAGACAGAACACCGTGCGAAATGAAAACAACCCTCCAGCCATGCATGTCCCATCGCCCAGTGTTTGGAAACCATTTGACGTGTCTTGGGCCCTTGGGCACACAGTTTTTCCGGATCCTGAAAAAACTGTGCCAACAGCTCTGCATGTTTAGCGACGCTCCCTCCGATTGGAGCTCTCCCCGAGCCATTTCCACGCTTTCCCATCCGTCCACGCTGCAGCCCTTCCGAAGAAGCTATTTCACACAGCGTGTCCTGTCTGTCCACGCTTCGGTCTTGCTCCCCCACGGCGAAGCAAGATGCTTTTGGGAAAAATTAGAATATGCCGCTCGCCTTCCTGCCACACGCTATGCACTTCTTCAGCCAGTATTCATTCCCCCGCAGCCTGACGAATGAACACCCGCTTGGCACAGAAGAGTCAAGGACAGGAGGCATGCCTTCGTGACCGCATGTCTGCCAGTATTGGCCATCCACATCACACATCCAATCATTCCACCATGCGTGCCGGCCACACCAGTGGTAAGAGGATGTCAACAAAAGCAATGGTTCCACCTCAACAAATCAGCCGTTTCTTTCTGGCCTGCTTTTTTGCGGCTGCATCCTGGTGTGGACATCAGTCCCAGCTATTCCAATCTGAGCTGCGCACGGTGTCACTTGTGTCACTCGTGCCGCTCCTCGCAGTCGGAGCGGGTCAAGAAGCACAGGAGTTAACCGCTACAACAGGTACAACATGGGGATCTGGAAAACCTGCGAAACATCTTGGATGTGCGGGCCCCAGTTAGGATCCGTGGTTTATAATCCATGACTGTCGATATCCCATATATAACTGGGGTATAATATGGTATACTATGGTGATATATCCACTTATAAATGGAAGTGCGCTCCCAACTTGGGAGGTTAATCAACTTGAAGGGTGATATAGTTGATGCACAATGGGGATGTATTGGAAATACCATCAACCGTCACAAGTCACGAGCCGAATCTTGCTCGCAAACTGACTGCGGCTATGGAAATGCCACAGTTCTACATGGATGTACTTCGCAACGATCGAAAAAGCCAGTCAAACCTCTGTATAACTAAATCTAAAGACATATAGACGTAGCACTCAGTTGCACAAGTTGTATATAGGTCATGAAATCATATTAAATCATGATGTATATCCAGTCGCTAGGATGCACGTTCAATGGAAAGTAGCAAACTCAACTTTGGATCTTCCGATCTTCCCAGCCATGGATGACCTATGGAAGTTCCAAAACAAGCTGCGCGATGCCACCCTTTTGTGTAGGCCATGTGGGTATGGCTCAAAATCGGGTACCCCAACAGATGGTTCATACTAAAGATATACCCTCTGGTAATTTGTTACATAGCTATTAAAATACCACATTGATAATTGATTTACCTATTCGACATGGTGATTTTCCATAGTTACGTAAACGTTTACCAGAGGGTACCAACAACTGTGGCCCCATGGGGCGTAAATGGCATGACCCATCCCCATATCTGTGTCTTGTTGAAAGGCCGCGCCATGACTTGGATTTGCTTAAGATGGTCCCAAGTAGTTGATTTCCTGGAAACACAATTTTCGACTCAGCAAAACCATTCTATCACCATTTAATCCCATTAAGTCGCTATTTTATCACCATTAAATCCCACTAAATCAACATTCATTCACCGAGCTATTTACCATTAAATCACTATTGAAACAAAAAAATGAATGCTGCTGTTGGTTAACCCCAGCTCATCAGCTCAGCGCCTTCTTTCTTTGGCTCCGTCGCCAGAGCTGGCGCAAGGTGTGATGGAGATGATGGAGATACTGGGATGGGTGAGGGGGTCATGGAAACCAGGCTCTACAGATTGATGACATGACATGGTCTTACTGGTGCTAAACGCAGGGCATGGATGGGAATGAATGGGAATGGGGGTTGCTGGGATGATTATTGCGATTATTGATAGTTGTTGTGGATCATTCCCTAAAATTCCCTACTAAGCACCAGTAAGCGGTCAACCTGACATTCCAGCTGGCATTCTGTCTGGTATCGATTCTGACATTCTATTTGGCATTCCACAAAAAATGTTATCTTTTGCTGGTTGGCTGGTTATTTTCCAGCAAAAAAACTCAAGGATTTCTTTCAACTTTCTACCTGTCCAAGGTTGGTGATGTTGAGGTTGGGTGATACTTACTTTGGTTATGACTAACAGTTCGCCATGGTATAGATGGCCCATTTTTATAGTGGATTTACCCATTAAAAAATGGTGGTTTTCCATGGCAAACTGTTAGTCATAACCAGAGGCTACTTACTTTGGGGCAGGATTCGGATGACTTGAATCCATGAGTTGGGATATGCAGCCCCGGATGGGGCCCCGGGGCCCCCCTTTCGTTGGTTGGAGAGCGTTCAGTTGTGGAAAAAGTGGCTGAATTCGATTGGGTTTATGGTAGATATAACATGATATAACGAACGTCACGATTTTCCATGGGGTTTTAAAAACCAAAATTTTCACATCACTGGGCAGCATACTCCAGGTTTTTTAATATGATGAAATACATGCCCATTTTTAGCTACACACATTGCCACGATTCCTGCATCACCTCAGCCCACAGATTTGCATCAGCTCCACACCAATCCTGTCTCATATACCCATGACCATTGATGATGGCACTATAATTGCTTGTAGAAGAACCTGCGCAAAAGCCGCAATCAACTGCAAGTTGTTCCCTAGTTATGGCAAAACCCAACCATTGGTTTTCCTTCTTCCTGTGTAAACTGCATTTCATCGTGATGATTTTGACAATGTGACGAGACAAGAATCAAATGGCCACAAACCAAGAAGAACCTGGAATAAGCAGGCTTCAATTCAAAGCAGGGCTTAGCCTGCGTTCGTTTTTTGCCATGAATCCCATCCGTTCCCAATCCATGCGTCGGTGAATTTGAAATTGGTCATAGCAACCAAAACTAAATTGACTTACATGCTGCGGCAGCGGCGGGCATCAAGTTGAGGCTCGCCAGTGTCTGTTCTAGGAGCTGAATCCTGTTCTCGAGCTGGTCATTGATCGTAGCTTGCATTGGGAGGACTCGTTGGGAATGCTCTAAGGCCCTGAAAGCGGAGAAGTGATGCGCGAAGATGCGAACACTGTAGAGGCTCCGCTCCATCTCCTCGGTTCTGCTGAGGACGCGATCATGCATCCGGCCAGCAAAGGTTGCTTCGATCTTGGTGTACTCCGTGTACACGCAACCACTCTGGCCGGTTCTTTCATCATGGCAGAAAATGACCACAGCTGCAACAGTTTTGTTGTTTTTTCCGCTAAAGGCCCCATGATACGTCTTGGTCATCTCTGGTTTGCGAATCATCAAGGTGGCATTCATGGGAGGTGTCTTCGGCAAATCTGGCTGCTCTAGCCGCTACCCTCTCATGACAATGAGTAATACCCTCTGGTAAACGTTTACATAACTATGGAAAATCACCATTTTAAATGGGAAAATCCACTATTTCAATGGCCATTTTCAATAGCTACGTGAAATTACCAGAGGGTAATTCACCGAACTGGATGGAATAAGAGCGCTGAACCTTGTGGCCCGAGATTCCCCCAATCCGTTCACCGTCATTCCAGTTACGTCCCATTGAGGTGATCCACTGGTGTCTATAACCCAATTGGTTGGTTATAAATTCCCCAAAAAAATATTTACATACCCCCATGAATATCGACATCTAAAAAATCCATATTTTTATGTGGTAAAACCAATAATAACACACCCCCAAAATCAGCATTTTTATGGGTGGGATTTCAACAATCCCCACATGGTAGGTTTATGGCATTGGGTGTCCCACATTAATTCTGGTTTATGCCAGTTCATGACAGATTACATCCATAGCATTCATGGGGTTAAAAACAACCAACTTAGAGCTGAGTGGCACCCCTTGTAAGAGTCGATTGGGTCGCCATTGTCCATCTATTGAAAAACCGATTAACGTCTATTAACTGGTTGGTTCACAGCTTCCCGAGTAAAAGTTTAACTTCTAGTCATCAGGTATAAACTACCATGATCCCCAACAAAACTAAAAGTTTGAGGGAATGGCTGGAAACCATCATGATTAAGTCCCTGAATCATCATATTTCACCAACCATTTATCCATTAATCATTATTATTATGACCATTACTATCCATTCTCATTACTATGATCATTATTCCCATGAGATATCACCAGTTACTAACCATTATTATTCTCCAATAAAATTTAATTCCACACATGATATGTTTTATCATGGACTTGTAAATAATTTTTAATGTATATCCCATTTGGATTATATTCCCACATCATGGACTAACCATCACTATAACCACAACTATCATTATTACTAACCATGATCATCATGTGGTTAATAACCCTGAAATTACACCCCTCGGAGGATCGTCCCATATAAGTGGTTTTCATAACCCTGGTTAGTGAGTTAAGTCCCTGATTTGTGGGTTTATCCCAAAAACAAATATCCCATATATCCCAATAAATCCCAGTTGTCCATTCTTTCTGCTCAAACCGCCGCCGCCTTGAGCAGCAAGGACAGCGCCCAGCGCATCATCCCTGGCGGTCTACGAAAGGACTGGGACTTCAGCAGCCGGAAAAGATGGGGGATTTTAATGGGATTTATCATAAAAAAGGTGATTCTATATGGATTTGTGGGATTTAACCAGCAAAACATGGTGATTTTATATGGATTTTAATGTGATTTAACTATGAAAAAGTGGTGGATTCATGGGATTTCACCATGAAACCATGAGGATTTTATATGATTTTATCATCGTCATCGTCATCATCAAAGATGGTGATATGGTTTCAACAAGCATGGAGATTTCAGAGAATGTTTGTAGGAAACACCAATTTCGAATGGTGATTTAGTATGACTTCAAAGGAAGCGGGATAGCGAAGCAAAGAAGCAGTCCTGCTTCTGAAGTCATGATGATGTAATGTCAACCCTGGATTAATAAACCCCGTTTACGGCTGTTTAAAACAGGGAGGCTACCATTAAAAAAGTATTAGATGAAATGACTATTGGAGGAGTACCCCCCTAATTAATAAACCATGGTTTATGAATCCGGGGTTGACATTCTAGAAGTTGGATGCATCGAAGAAACCTGGGAGATGATGAACCCTGATCGCTGAAAGTGTTCGTGGCGCTCTGGGACTCGGCCGCCTTGTGTGATGCAAATATCATATTTGCTCCCTGAGAAAACACATCTTCACTGGTAATCAAAAGTGGCTTGCTGGTTTTTATCTCCCACTTATAGTTGATTTTCCCAGAAAAAACATGTCCTATTGCCATGTGGAAAATTGCCAGGTATCCATCTTCCTTTGGGGCCCCTATTTTCTTTAAGCGGTTACTATCCACTCTTTTCTTAGTTGAACCATCATTTTTGCTGCTTAAACTGCCGTGTGAAAAATGGGTTGCGGGCAGTTGCTGGTCAACTCAAGTGAACCGATACAGAGATGGGCAAGGGATGGGTGAAAGCCCTGTGCTCCCAACATCATAATACCCTCTGGTAAACTAACATAACTATAGAAAATCACCATTGAAATAGTGAATTTTCCCATGAAAAATGGTGATGTTCCATAGCTATGTAAACGTTTACCAGAGGGTAGTTGCGAATGTTCATCCCCGAAAAGAAAACAAATCCACTCAGTATTGCCTCATAGCCATTCGATGACCAATGTTTGTTGCTTAAATCTTCAGGATTGATGCTGTTTGATGTTGGGCGCGCTCCAATTTTTGAGCATTAAATCATGTTAAATCTCCATGTTGGGTCTGGCCCATCCCCTTTGCTGGCTACATCCAACGTTCTTGAGAGCTGCTCTTTGTCCGGCAAAGAAGTCATTAATGTCTATCACCCGCGATGCCAGCAAAAATGTACTTGCCAAGTCTTCATATGCTTTGCTCTTGAAATTCCACTTCCGCTCCGCTTGAGAACTGCAGGCCTGGACTGAGCCTCTAAATTTGAAGAACAAATGCTGCATGTACGTGGATTCAGAGGCCGAATTACCTGGATAACTTATAGAATAATTCTCAATGGGAATTCCAGAATCCTAAAATGGAGGTACTGTACCATATAAGACAATATTTTGTGGGGATATTCCCTGAAATTTAGGCCTGAAATTTAGACCTTATATATGGTAGGTACCTCCAATCAATCCGTTCCTGAAATGTCCATTGAATCTATAGCATGCATGGAGTTGCAAACCAATAAATGGGGAGTCAAGCCATAACTTGGGAGTGCAGTTGGGGTTGGTTTTATGGCTATAATTACGTTAATAACCTCCATAAGTTGGGAGATATAGAATCATTCCCCTGTTATTTTGGGAGAGTTCGGGTACACACACACATTCACCATAATGTCTAGTAGTGTCTCACTGAGGTCGGGATTTTGATGGTTGAGTCCCCAACTTCTGATGGTTCAGTCCCCATTTTTCTGACCTAAGCTGCTAGGTTTCACTGCAGTGAGAAGACCAACTGGAGTGTTCCAAGCAACCCACAACGCCATGGTGGTGGAGACTGCAGAGCAAATTGCAACGCTCAAATCCAGCATGGCGATGTTGCCGCTATGAGATCGCGGTGCGGTGCATCCAATGATCCAAGCGCGAACAACAAAGCTTTGGTGCCGCCTACCACCACAGATGAGCCCAAGGCACCCCAGAATGCAGCCATGGCGTGCACCGCCGGTTTACCCAGGTCAATCACAATACCAGAAATGTTCTTGGAACTTCCAGGAGTGGCATCTGCGGGTCTGTTTTTGGACCACAAAGGTGCAATGGAAGCTGCGGAATTTCCTGCGCGACAGCTAGCCCACTCGCTGACAGAAGCATTAGATGGGTCGGCATGATGTTTGCACACGGAAATGACACGTGCGCAGAAATCCCCGCTCAAACTGAGTTTCCAATCTTTCATTTCTTGGCAATACTCTGGGAGCTGGGGATGTGCATGTTCTCCGTACCCGTACAGTGAGTGGTCGGAATGGTGTTTTCCTGTGTCCTGCGTACCATTTTCAGACAACCGTCTTCCCTGTTCCAAGCAATACAAGTCAATGACACCATCACAAAGTCTGCTGCAGTCTCTTTCATCATCAGCAGCAGTGAGGCATTCGCCAGAGGTGGTGGTGAAATCCGAATTCTTGCTGGTTAAACCCCTAAAATTTGCTGGCTTACCCCCAATTTTGATACATAACTCCACATTTTCGATCATTATTCATGGTGAAATCCCAATTTTGCACATTTTGGGCTGGTGAACTTCCAAGGTTTTCATCCCATGGACGCAACGCCGTTGCGGAAAAGGGCGGGCGGCCATCGCCTCGGTGAGCTCACCTTCGCATCGAAATCCTGCGAAATCGGAGCCGTTGTTTGGGGTATTCCATGAAGGAACATACTTCCATTAACCATGGAATACCCAAAAACTATAGTGACACATGGGGAAATTATGGGTAAAAGGAATTAGTTCCATGAACTATACTTTAGTGATTAACCAGAGATGTTACCATAGATAGCAAACCAATAGCAAACCACCAGAGATAGCAAACCAGATATCTGGGTAAAGGCCATAATATTTCACTCAGCTGAATAGTTCGGCCATGGCTGGGGATGATTTCCCTTATTAACTATGATTCCAGGGTTCGGGAGAACAGTGAGGTCGTTATAATTTACCCAGAACCATGGAATACTCAAAAAATATAGTGAAACATGGGTAAATTATGGGTAAAAGGAATTAGTTCCATTAACTATACTTTAGTGATTGTAGACTATAATTTATAGTTATTAATGGAACATACTTATTATGAGTAAAAATGTAGTGACTTAATATGGAAAATTAGAGTGAACATGGTTATCTATTAATAGTGATTTAATATTGAAATTAAAAGAGGATGATTGATTTTTTGGGTATTCCATTATGACTATAACAGGATGATTATAGTTGTTATTGGAACATCGTTATTATAGTTTATAATTCCATTCCATGTACATTTTATAGTTACTGGAAAAAACATTGTGTTAATGTCATATATTGTGATGAACCATGAATAATGCAAATCATAATTTATCCCATTAACGGAATTAGTGTTGTTAACACTGAATGGATTCATGGAAATGTTGATCATTAACCCATTGTTAATGCATTCGCAATCCCATTAATGGAAATCATGTTAATTTCATTGGGTTGTTACTATTTTCGGAATAGTTGTTATTGGCATTGACTTGAATAATCCATTAATCCAACCCATATTTCATCCTACATAATCCAGTGGGGATATTCTATCAGTCCAACTGGGGGTATAAACTATAAACCATTTACTAAGTGTTGCCTGCATCCCCAAGGATATTAGTTGCTGATATATCTCATAATCCGATTCATGTTGTAGGATTATATAACCCCATAATCCCACTGATTTAGGTCACATTTAGGAGATTCACATTTATAATCCCAAGGTCTTGTCGGTACCATAGGTTTCAATTCATCCCTATAATATGTTTCATAACCATATCCCATAACTAACTTACCCGTCCAATAAATTACCTGTCCAGTAAATATTGATACTGTGGATGGTTACGAAATCCGGCGCCACCAAAAGGATGCTTGAAACCCAATAAATTGGTTTATAAACCCCATTAACTAGTTCGATATATCACCTATATATAAACCCTAGTTATTGGAGTTATGACCCTATAAATAGTCGGATGTTTACCACCGGTTTCAACTGGTGCAAGATTTCGCTGGCCCATCCAACGTAGGTATCGTGAATTGCCCGATGTTAGGCCCACCTCGTGGAGAGAATTGGTGAGACTGCGGCTGGTATGGTGCCCTGGTATGTTTTGTTTATGACCAGGAATGTGTCATCATTGTAATTTCATGGGAAATATATGGAGAATGTGCCGAAATCATGCAGTGCTATGCATTTTTATCCTTCTTTTTGCAATGCAAACATGGCAATGTCTGTCAACATACCCTCAAAATCATCAGAATGGCAGCGAAGATCACCCCACGACTCGCGGTGCATCCGAGTTCGTACCCTCTGGTTATTTAACATAGCCATGGAAAATCCCTTATAAATGGAGGTTTTAATGGGAAAATCATCTATAAATGGGCAATTTTCCATGGCCATGTTAAATAACCAGAGGGTATGTCAATTTTGTTTTGCCTTCTCTGATTCTCTGAAGCTCCATCACCTTCAAAGCGAAAAGTGGAACAGGAGCGGCGCCGACGTGCCACATGGCTTTCGGCACCTCATCAGGAGCCCCTGGGATGGGACCGGAGTGTCCTCCATCTGCACAATTGGCCAACCGAATTGGCCAGGATTTGATAGTTCAGGATACACCACGTCCGAATCAGTTATATGTGGGATATGTATAATTATATATATATACATATTATATAAATATATATATATATATAAATATATACTTCGGTGAGAATTTCATGTGTTCATAACCACTTATCATGCTTGCGTCCCGCACATCCAAGTACACCAGGGAGAATTATGATCACCAAAGGGCAAAGAGATGGGGCAAAGCTAAAGACTTTGGGGGACTTCGAATCACCACTTTAGTACAAGGTGGTGCCCCAGTTCGTTAGCTAAGTTGGTGAACATAACTCCCATAATTATGGTGTATGACAGATATAACGAACTAGTCAATGGGATTTAAAAACCAACTTATAACTGGGGGGCACCATCCTGTAGCCAAGTATCACTATTTGGCGGAATCCCATTGACCTAAAAAGCTAGAAATTCATCCGGAGATGACATGGTAGCTATTTTACCCCACTTATAACTGGAACAATCCAACCGGGTACAAATGGGTGACCAGGGACCAACCAGGGACCGACCCTGGTCCTGTGGCACAACCGCCTGGTCGCTGGGGACCTGACCGAAAAGCGACCGCTGGCGAAATCGCAAAGCACCAGGTTTCCATTGCCAATCTGCCAGATACCCTGCAAAAAATGGACCAAATTCTTTGCTGGGACATGTAGATATTCCCACTGATACCAAAAGACTAAAGGATTAGTTTTTATCCATCTAAGACTAACCTAGTTTCAAGGACGGAATCAGCTTTGAAGCACCAACATATTGGGATGCACCGCCCGAACTGAGATCAAGCTCCAGACTTGGGGATGTCACGACCGGAGTTTGGGGTTTGACCACTTTGACCAACAGTCGCATTGGATTGATCCCGATTGGTCCAACATGATCCAACCAATATGAGTCCAAGACCTGAAAAAATGGGCGTTAAAAAACGACTGGGCCATTGAGCCAATCAGCACATGGAGACCCCCGGGACGTTGGCGCAGGGATTTTCTCTATGTAAGTGGTATTGAAGATGTTTCACCGTGGTTTCCCTTTGAACATGTTTATGTTTTCCATGACCGGTGCTGCAACTTTGATGTTTCATCCAAATGAGGGCCCTGCAAATTGAATGTTAGTATCTAAGTCTGAAGGCTCCCTGACTTAGCGGGTTTCAAGCGACGTTTTCAGGGCTGTGTTCAAAAACTCATGGGGATTCGGTTCATGATTCAAGGGTTTTTCTTCTGGAGGCGACCCAAAAAGTGAGATGGTGGGAAGGCGACCGACAGTCATCCAATCAAGTTGAGAGAAACCAGCGGCAAGAATTGGCATTGAAACTCCAGCCCTAGACCTCCTGGCCTGGCAGGTCGATCCACACAGAAAGATTTGTCACCTGCAGCCTTTGGCACACTGCAAACTGTGTTTTTGAAGTGCTGCTCTGGTGCTGTTTTTGAAGCAGGCAGGGTCATCACTTCCACCATTGGGGCATGTGTTGTTGGGAGTGTAGCCATTGAACCACCGCTTGTTTAAGCCCTTGCCACCCACCAATCGAATCTTTTCCAAGACCAGGCCAGGCCTGGTGTAGTTGCTGACATGGGTGGATTCATTGGGTTATGAATATGGTGATCCGAGAAATGGGGATAATGGTGGAGGAATCAACAATATGGGGGATACATCATCGCCGGGTGAAGGTGGAATCTATAATGATGAAAAACTCAAAGGCAACAACCATTGTCTCACTAACACATGATTCCAAACACATGGTTTGGAATGGCAAAAAAAAACAGCAATGGCCATATGGTCATTTCTCAAAAAGTTGTCGCTATCCCATTTTGCTTGAGTTTGTCATAATCTCCAATCGACCAGGGAACCGGGACAAAGCATAACAAAGCAAGCAATGAAACAAGTCAGTCACTGCAACTATAATAACATATACCCTCTGGTAAACTAACATAACTATGGAACATCACCATTTTCAATGGGTAAATCAACGAACTAAATTAACTAGATGGTCATTTTCAATAACTTTTTGTATGTTTACCAGGCCGGGTAATAACATCATATAAACATTGCCAATCTTAGATACCCTGCAAAAAATGACAAATTCTTTGCTGGTGAACGTAGATATTCCCCACCAGTAGTACAGCGCAAGGCGGTGGCGGAAGTTTCAAAAATAGGAAACCTATAAGAGAGGTTGGTTGTTGTGAATCAGGGATGGCAGAGCGAAGCCACTGATGGACTGAAAGGTGCTTGATCTCTCTCATTCTTTCTCTCTCTCTCTCTCTGTCTCTCTCTTTCTCTGACTATCAACCTACCTACCTACCGATCTATCTATCTATGTATCTATCTATCGATCGATCGATCGGTCGATCTATCTATCGATCTATCTATCTATCTATCAATCAATCAATCTATCTATCTTTTTATTTAGCTGTCTCTCTATCTTTTTGTCTATCTGTCTATCTGTCCATCTATCTATCTATCTGTCTGTCTATCTATCTATCTATCTACCTATCTATCTATCTATCTGCAAGATCAAAAACGAAGAAATTCTGCGAGACTTCCTTAATGTTTGAACATAACAACGTCCAAAACGAAACAATTCTGCGAGACGTCTTCATTTTTTGAACTTGA
>Ga0126342_10008058_pt1 | contig 18846 bp, 18 predicted proteins | sample Cyp1metagenome_FD_92528 | JGI IMG/M metagenome (GOLD analysis project Ga0126342, IMG submission 92528) | Coral microbial communities from Lord Howe Island, Old Settlement Bay, Australia - Cyphastrea 1 metagenome | ecosystem: Host-associated > Invertebrates > Cnidaria > Coral ...
ATCTTTTCGCGCATCTACCTCTTCTTTCTTCTAATCTTTCTCTTCTCTCTGCCTCTTCCCTGCTCTGCGTTTCAACTGTCCATATTGTCGGAAGTTTAGCTTCTAAACTTCCTTCGACTATATATATATATAATATATATATATATAGAAACATATCCATACTTACAAAGGTTGTCCCAACTGATTGTTTTTTTGCTAAAGTCCTATCGTGGGAGATTTTAAAGAAATTTTACATATTCTTACCATCAACAATTGGGATTTAAGATGATTGAAGTATCTCAAATAGGGCTAGCTTCTCGGTAGTAAAGGGTAAAACAATATCCATTTTCAACAACGGCTGGTTGTATTTTTTTTCGATGATGTTCTATGCTACTTGGTATGATCCTAATCCACCAAGACAAAACATCTTTGGGATGGGCGAAAACTTCCAGAGATGGCGTTTTTTGTTTTGTTAGGCTCATGATCTAATAAGAAGCGCGTGGAGTGAAATTTGGGAGACCCAAATCATTGCTTTACAGTATTCTGTGACACCAACCTGCATCCAGTTATTCTATGTTGTTCTAGGGGTGCAGATGATACAAACGATCAACGATTTTAAGTCTGCTACTGGGTTGAACTACCAGTCGTTGCTTCGCAGCTGACCGCAACCAATCAACTGGACATTTTTTAGAACATAGCAAGTTTTTATGGTTTATGTAAACATGTTTGACTTTCCATGTCTCTTTGGCGTTGTCATTCCAACCATGTCTCGGGTGGGTTGTAAAGTTGGAGCTACAAACCGGATTGTCTTTACAAATCTCAATATAGGTCATGATATTTGCATGTCTTCATTTTTGGCAAAACACATGTTTTGCACAAACCAGCAACAAGTACAAATACAGTGTCAGTGTTTTGGAGGGGAATCCTTTGAGAATATAACCATGATAAAGAATCCAAATTACTTATATAGATATGCTTTAAATTGTTATAGCCATTCAATGATAAAGTTCTCTTCCGGTGATTTGCAGAATCCCTTCATGACTAGGGCGACTAGGGCGTTGGCGAACTCAGGATTCCTTTGCAAATCCATCCATAGGAGGAGATGGAAGTGTCTACATTGCAGGCGCTGGACTTCGTGGGATGGGCGTGTGACGACTGTGACGTAAAGTGGCATTGTGTCTGTTTTTTCTTAAGAAGGTTTTCCAGGTAGTTCATGATATATTTTTTTAAAGTGATACCGTACCTGGTTGGTGGTTTGGAACATGATTTTTATTTTTCCATATTTTTCCATACATTGGGAATGTCATCATCCCAACTGACGAAGTCATATTTTTCAGAGGGGTAGGTTGAAACCACCAACCAGTTGATGGTTAAATTTCCCATAATGGTTAATCATAACTACCACCATTATTAACCATTATTAACTACTGTTGCACAAAAACAGGTTTCGATTCAAAGATACACATTGATTTCAACGCCAAAAGGGTGAGTCCGGTTGAAAAGCACCTCGCGCAGCCTGACCTGGGCCACAGGTGAAAGTGGAGTGACCCTGGGCTGGCAACGAGGTGTAAGAAGGTCAGATCCAGAAAACTTACAATATATATGTTAATATAAGGTTATAGTTATAGTTTATAGTTTATAGTTTATAGTTTTAGGTTCAAGTTCAGGCTATTCATTGTCCGAACAAGACACGGTCGTATGATGAATTCTGCTGAATTGTGGCTACAGCTAGCAACGCAGCCTCAACGGAGACACCATAATGAATGCAAAGAATAGGAATCATTTACACCAATACAATATGCATTCTCTATATGCAAACAAAAATGTCTATAATAATTGTTTATATATATATATACATTTCTAGAGTTTTTTGAACACGTTACATAGAGATACATATTTTTCAACATGAAGTGAAGGCTTACGCCTTCACCTGATCCGCCAATTTCTTTCCCTTGTTGGTTGGCCGAAATCTCAGGATCTATCGGCTGAAGGATAGCAATGGAGATGGAAAGATTGACCCAGATGAGGTTGACAGCTTTGTTGCTCGGAAAGTCGGCTTTTTTTGGCCTTGGGAGTATAGACTACGAACCCCCCAGTTATAAGTTGGTTTATAATCCCTAGTAACTATAGTTATATCTACCATAAACCATTGTTAAGCCACTTATAAACCAACTGAACGCTATCTTGGGGGCCCCATCCTGTAGACTAGCAACATTAATGTCTCGCATATCTGACCATTTTAATGATATACACCATATTGTGATGCGTAGCTATATTAACATAATATACACACATGTATATATATATATACACATGCACATATTCTGAGATATTTGTGGCACCCAAATGACATCAACTGGTCATTGTGGCGTGCCCAAAGGGCTGGCCTCTGTCAATGTGCCCTCGATGTCTGAAAATGGGGTCTATCCTCCAACTGGCCAATGAATAGCCCGTGACGGATCCATGGTGCTGGTACAATGTGAGGCCCCCAAGATAGCTAAGTTGGTTTATAACTCCAATAACTATGTTATATGGTACGCAAATAACTATAGTTACTGGGGCTTATAAACCAACTTATAACTGGGGGGCCTCACATTGTATATATGCTAACATTGGGGGTATATTGATGGGATCCATGTTACCATATATAGCAGCACCATAGCATACATGGATCCGTCATGGGTAGGGAACATGATGATTGACCAACGGATTGAGTACCCACAAATTTGAACTGTGGCAGCCCGCATCGCTCAGGACACTAAGAACGCTTTTCAAGGGGCTCCAGCCCTAAGTGCCTGGGATTCTGGGTGCTTTTTGGGGAGAAATGTGGGTGAGTCTGGAAATGGAATGAACTCCGCAATTTATGGTAATGCGGCAATTCAAACAGGAAACATTTTGAGACAGACCCATGTCATGTGTGCGGGTCCAAGAATCCCAGTTTCTGTGAGTGATTTTGAGTGTATTTGATGTTCGCTCATCAGGGGATGTGTCTCAAAATCCCATGTGATTCATTGCTAGGTCAATCTTACATGGATACTTCAATCCTAACTAGTCTTTTGGTATTAATGGGAATATCTACGTTCACCAGCAAAGAATTGGTCATTTTTTGCAGGGTATCTGTCAGATTGGCAATGGTTATAGCTATGTTTAATAGGATTATATTAGGTCAATAACTATGGTGAATATATATATATATATATATATTATATTATATATATATTATATATATATATATTAATCTTCATTAACTATGGTTACTAACTATGGTTAATATAATGTTAAGCTTCATTAACTATGATTTTTTTGTTTTTAAAGCACCAACAAAAGACTCGGCAGTGGATCCCTCTGGTCATCGGCGATGGATCCACCCTCCATTTCCTCGTTGGTGATGGGGACGCCCCTAAGTTTCATAGCCTTTTTTTTCAGCTGTGACTGACTTAGCAAAGGTTGTATATGTATATGTACATTGTATACAATCCCTTCCCCCTAATACTAAACGCCCCCCCCAAACAATAAACACCTTAGTTTTTATTATTGGGGGGGGGTATTTATTATTAGGGAACCCTATTAATAAATTTAAAACCTTAATAAACAACACTATTTTTTCCAATTTCAAAATCAATTAAAAATCCTCCTTATATAACGCAATTAAAATATTGCCAAAAATTGGTCTTCGAAGTGGGCCCTAATAATAAATTAAAAGCCTTAAAATAAATAAATAAACTAAAAATTTTCGGACGGACCCTAATAATAAACACCCCGGGGTTGACTAGTTTTTATTATTAGGGGGCGAACACACACAAATGCTAGCTTTATGTTTAAATTGTTTTCTAAAGGGGAGAAATTAAAAGTCAAATTGGCCAATCTGAAAATTTTCCGAAATATAAGATGGACCCTAGTTTTAAGTATTTGGGGGAGGTTAGTAATAGGGGGAACGAATTATATGATAATATGTACAAAAAATATATATATATATACATGAATATATATATATGATACATGACATATAATGATATATATATATATATGATATGATGTATATATATATCTATCACATAATATATATATAATTATAGTATATATATATTATGAATTACGCGGGATCCTGTTTGAATCCTTCCTTTGAGTTTTTTCAGGATCCAGGGTTCCTGGGCCAACACAGGTTCCTGGTTCCTGGTGTCGCTAAGTGGGTGCCACCATAACTCCAAGAACTGTTCTTAATTCCTGGTTGGAAATCATGGTTTCATGTTTTTTTTTGGTGATTAAGCCTCTAGTAATGGATTTTTTTTCATGCTGGGTATATAAAAAAACTAGCTACTATGGTTCAAAAACATCAACAAACATAGCTGGAGGGCACCACCCTTTCTTTCCCCACATCTTTATCTGGGAGTACGATATTACCGCACCAATCGGTGTCATAGTGTAAAAGACTACCATCTGGTTATGACTAACGGTTCGCGAACTGGAAAGATCCACCATGCTATATAGCTAGGTAAACCATCTATTTCGATTAGGGCCATCTATACCATGGCTATGTTAAATAACCAGAGGGTACCTTTGAACCATGCGTATGATGAGTATCCATTCTTACCTCTGTACTAAAAAGAACGTCGCCCCATGGAAGGGTTCAAAATTGTTGCATTCATCACCAGAAAATATTCGGACACAATCCATCCCATGGTCACTTCAACTGGCCATTTAGCTTGCTTTCATGTTTTAAGTTGCGAGAAGAAGCATCACTTAACATCACTTAACTTCATTATCCAATACCAGAATATACCATATATCTATATATATATGTATATCTATAGATATATATGTATCTATATATATATATATCTGTATATATATATATACATAGATATACCATATATATATATACCATATATATATATACATAGATATACAGTATATTTCTAGATATAGCATCACCTCAAAAGCATCATAGATGTTCGATCCCCGTTCCGCACCCGCCCTTCGTCGTCCGTCAAACGCCGTCAGGCGATGGGATCGTGGCGGCGGCACCATGCAACGGTCTCTTCGTATTCCTCGAGTGAGCCAGGATGGTCATCTGCCAGGATGGTTACCCTCTGGTTATGTCAAAATAGCTATTGAAAATGGCCATTTATAGTGTAAAAAATGGTGATTTTCCATAGTTATGTTAAATTACTAGAGGTATCTATATATGGCACTATATAATGGAAATCATGGTTTATTTTAGGGGAATCATCCCCATTCATGGCCGCAAGATTCAGGTTAGTGAAATATGATAATTCACCCAGATATTATGGAAATATGATTGAAGTATTATAGAAATATTATGAACATACTATGGCAATATTATGGAAGTATTATGATTATGGACATATTATGGAAATATAATGGGCATACTATGGACATATTGTTAATTGTGTAAGTATTATGAACATATTATGTAAGTATTGTGGAAATATGATTGAAGTACTATAGAAATATTATGAACATATTATGGACATATTATGGAAATATAACATTTTCCCTACAGGAAACCGTAGATTTTGGGGATGTCTGAAAACATCCCAGGTCCGCGGAGTAGACCATACGACTAAAGGTCGAGGACTCGAGGACTGCAGCCAGCGACAAAAAGTTGTGAAATCCCGAACTCAATGGATGCTGGGGAAAAATGAGGGACATGATCTAGTGGTTTCATGGGATTTAAGCATCAACTATGGCTGGTTGGTGATCTCCCAATAATATGCTTTGTGGTTTCAAAGATTTTTTATTTTCCATTTCATGTATGGGAATGTCATCATCCCAACTGACGAAGTCATATTTTTCAGAGGGGTTGAAACCACCAACCAGCAAGGAGTGGGGGCCTCTTCAAACAAGTCATCCCTTTCCCCCAATATGAGAATCAATTAACCATCCCCCTAAAGAGTTCCTTAATCCATGGTTTAGTAATGAAAAAAGGGCACATGGATGATACCTATTTCCATCTTCCACATACCCTCCGGTAAACTGACATAGCTATGGAAAATCACCATTTTCAATGGGTAAATCCACTATTTCTATGGTCATTTTCAATAGCTATTTTGACATAACCAGAGGGTATTTGGGACTATGATTTTGTGGATTAGCAACATGCACCCGGCACTCTCAGGCCCAAGAGAGAGGCTGGACCACCGTGTATTCGTTAGTGGCTTCTTGGCTACGACACTGGAACTTGGAGGCTGCAGGAATGGCCACCCCCAAATGGATACCATGAACATTTGCGGGATAACCGTTCAGATATGGGGGTTTCCATAGTCATGGAGGTACCCCAAATTTCTGGTTTATAATGGAAAATCATATCAACATGGATGATTTGGGGGTAGCCTCAAATCATCGATTTTTAGAGGATTTTCTATGAAATAAACCATCCAGCGATATAGGGATACCCCCATGACTATGGAAACCCCCCATATCCCAACCCTTTCGGGATTGTCATATGCTTATTGAAGCAGGTTTGAAGAGCTGATTCTGGCCAGTTGCATGACAGCGTGAAAAGCATCTGGTGTCGTCAACATTAGCTTGTCTAGCTGTTGCGCAACCACAAATCGGTGGCTTGTGTCCGGTGTGTCTTAATTTTTCTTCACAACAATAGTTGTGGTTTTCAATTTCAGTATATAAAGTTGTGGTTTTCAATTTCAGTATAATACATATATATATATACACATATATATATATATACATATATACATACTGTTATATAATGTTATGCATATCTCCATTCAATCCCGGTGTTGGTAATGGCATTTAGCACAGCCGTGGCGAGATGGGGCTGAGATGGGGCTGAGGTAATGATTTTGATCGCCATCAGCCTGGGTCACCCAGTGAACTCACCGCTTCCTCCAGGGAACCCCAAGAGATGAGACTTGGAGTTGATCTTTTTCAATGGCCATTCCAGGAACCGATTGATGGAGGTACCAATTCCATATATTTTTGGCCTATTTTTGAGGGAATATTCCCCCAAAATATGGCCTTATATGGTACAGTACCTCCATTTTAGGATCCTGAAATTCCCACTGACTCTTGTTGCGATCCAAATGAACTTCATGCTGGCTGCATGTATCCCAAAAAAAACGTCCCTATGATCGATTTTTTGTTGTTGGGTTATGTTGGGTGATTTTTTTGCGAAACTCAGCTAACCAAGCAGTGTCTTTTTTTTCGGCAGAGGGTATCTAAGATTTGGCATGGTCTTTTCTGAAAGGTTCATTTGTTTAGCTATTAACTAGGTCAATCTTACATGGATAAAAAACTAATCTTAACTAGTCTTTTGCTATTAATGGGACTATCTACGTTCACCAGCAATTGGTCATTTTTTGCAGGGTATCTAAGATTGGCAATGTTAATAGAAACATCTTGCTGATGGTTCATTGCGAGATTGGTCTCAGATGCAGTTTCTATCTACTTCATTCAAACGTCCTGCGCTGTGGTGACAGTTGGCTTTGGGCTTGGAGAATAGGAACTGAACTTGATATTCAATTTTATAAAGCTTGGACACCTGAAAGTCAATATATGATAATATATGTAAGTTCACCCAACACATTCCCAAATTGCGGTGTCTATTTACCATCTAAATCCATTTTTTTCTTGCATGTTTCCAAGGAACCAGGAACCAGGAACTGTTGCACATGTTTTAGATATTGACGATGGTTTCCAATGGATCTCACACGATCCTTGCTATGCTAAGTCCTTACACCGTTTAAGGTTCCACATCTTTTCATGACAAGGAGGTCGATGTAGCTGGTTATAGAAGGAGGTTTCCTAAGTCATAGGGGGGTACCCCCACTTCTCATTCATGAAAATGGATGGCTTTTCCATGAAATAAGATAAACATTAACCATCTACAAAAAGATGAAACCATAGATAAACCATCTTTAATTAAATGGATCATTTATAAATGAACCATTTATCAAAATCAACCATCTGGCTATTGCGGTACCCCCCAATAAAACAAACCTTCGCCAGGTCCCATCGCCTTCCGAGAAGGCTTCAGACCATTTTGTACAGCCGCACGCCCAGAAAAATTGGAACTGAAGCCGAGAAGTCAACATCTCGAGATGTTTTTTAAAAAGGAACTTCGTGGAACTTTTCGAGATTTTGGAAATTGCTGAACTTTTCTCGAACTTTTCGAGAAGCCCATGGAAACATATCAAGGCGTGGATAGTTTCTTATGGGGCGGATTTTGTGTTGAAGCTGCCCTTATCTTTGGGGGACACGTCTGTCTAGCTGCTGGCAGTGACTTGATCCTGCCGTGGGTCGATCCTCTCTATTTCTCTTCCAAATATAGGAGGTTCCGGTAAGCTTTCAGATCAATCTTTGACCAAAACATCCTTAATATGATTATATTTGATATGCCTCCAGGTACTGGCTTTACTGAAATGTGATGATGTTCTTTCTCAGTAATTCTCAGATGGGTCTGTCCAAAACTGAGGAAATTATGAAGCATAGCCAGTTTCCTTGGACAAAAACACATGGGAAACATCCGAAAATTTGGTGCTTTTCCCGCTCCGGATCTGAGGTGGTGGTTTATTTGGCGTGCCTTTCCTTGGTGAAGATGTGGGTCAAGGCCAGCCGAAATTTTTTTGGCCATGGATTGGAGTTGTGAGAGATTTCACGGCTGTTTTTTTGGGTTCCTACTTGGTGGCGAACTACCCACTTAGTCGTAAGTGGGTTATAGTTATAACCCCAGTTATAAATACATGGGATTTTTGTAGGGTTAATCCACTGAAAAAACTGGGGTTATAATCCACTTACTATTCATGGGAGATTCGAAGAATGTTTTCATGGGATGTGTCCTTTTTTGAACATCTCGTTCAAGTGCCGTGATGTGCCGTGGATATTTCTTACTGGTGCGTCTAAAACGTAGGGTTGCTGGATGGGTTGCTGGGGGTTGCTGGGGGTTGCTGGGGGTTGCTGGGATGATTATTGATAGTGATTATGGATCATTCCCGAAAATTCCCTACTAAGCACCAAGATTTTTTGGGTTGTCACCCCAGATGGCTCCTGGGCCAACTCCTCTGATTTGCTGGGGAATTTTGACAGAAGCGCTGTAGAAACTCTCGAACTTTGGGATTTGAGATTGGGTATCCGACTATATGGGGGTTTCCATAGTCATGGGGCTATCCCAAAAATTGTTGGTTTATAATGGAAAATCCCAATCTAAAATGGATGATTTGGGGTTTCCTAAAATAGGGGTACACCCAGTTATCATCCATTGATGGATTTTCCCATAAAACCATCCAGCGATATAGGGGTACCCCCATGACTATGGAAACCCCCATATACTGGTGTAGCCGAAACACCCACTTCACAAAAACACCTTCCAGAAACACTTGTTTCAGTGGATCTCTTTTTATTGGGTTTATCATTAAAGGGGTTTATCATTGAAAAACTGTTTAAGTATTGAAGTTTACCCTCTGGTAATTTAACATAGCCATGGAAAATCACCATTTTTAACGGGAAAATCTACTATTAATGGTCATTTTCAATAGCAACGCTAAATTACCAGAGGGTAACTGTTTAACACTTATTTTCGATGATTTTTGCGTTATAGCTGCACACATTCGACCAAGCCGCTGGTGCTGGAAAACCGTGTCAGGAGACCATGAATGCAGGCTTGCAGTATCCAGATTCCATCACAGCGTTGGAACCTCAGGAGGTCCCAGTTAAGCCATGCCCGGAGAACGTACCAGAATTGGTCTAGCCAAGGGAACATCTGAAAACCAAAAATCCAAGTTGGGGCTAAACACCATGGTTTTCCAGGTTCGATTTTCTTTAAACCAATCCATTGATAAAGCTCTTTTGTTTGATGGTTGTGGCAAGGGGATATGATTCGGATGCAAGACTTATCTTCAAAATGATGGTTGATTGATGGTGGGCCTGCGGGGGTGGTTTTTTTAATGGATCAATAAGTGGCATTATGATCTGCTGTGGGAATCCCAATCAACCAATCAGTAGGGGATGATAGTGGGTTCAGTTTAGGGCACTGCTCATTTGGAGGTTCTTTGTTTGGCAGCTTCCCACAATCATTACTTGCTGAATATCCATCGTTTCGGTGATTGATCAGGTCTACAGCTCGCACCGGTTGCACATATATGATACTACTACCCTATAGATTTGAATCTGTCGGATTTAAGATTTGTTAAATACTTTGAATGGGTGTCGGTATCTGGTGCTGCGACACTGGGAAAATAAGAAATCAGAAGTGCACTGCTTCACATCTAAAAACACATCTTTTTCTCCTGCATGTTTGCACACGAAAAATTGGACACAATTGCTGGACCAGTGTTCACATAAACACATGAGCACTGACTGGATTCGTGTCTACAAAGCATCTTGTTGAGCGGATAGAGCTCGGTTGGTCAAATAATTCACAGGTAAACATGGTAAAAAACAAAGAACACCTTAAACCACATGTCACTTTTGTTGCCAAATCACTCCGGCTCATGTAGGATCGAAAGTCACAGACACACCCGAGTCCGAATGGCATCAACATCCACGTGCCAGATGGCTTTATGATATGTCATCATGGGAACATCACCATTGGTATACCCGCACAATTAAAATGGTAAACTGGTGGCAACTATTTAACACTATATACGGTGCTTGTGGTTATAATTTTGAACCACCATTTCTTTCCATGATAATTGTATTTCTCGTTTCAATGTATGTCAATCAACATTTTGTTTGTAAAGAATTCATTTGGTTTCAAACTACTTTTCTTCGGACTTCTGAGCCAGCAAATCCTGAACCAAACAACATAAAACAACATATACAAGTTGATAATATATGTAATTATGTATATATATATATATATATAGCTGGCTTGTTGCTTCATACACAGCTGGCGCTCACCCTGGGGGCTTGAGGTTGCATATGTTGTGCACCTCATTAGCTGCAGCCTCCTTTGAACGGCCCAGACTCAGCGAGGCCAATTTGGACCCTGGGGGTTTTCGCTGCCACTGGGGGGTTGGATAGACCGATAGACCATCCAAAAAAGGTCGATGATGTTACCTTCTTGGTATTTAACATAGCCATGGAAGCCATGGCCCATAGAAATAATTAGATGGTTTACATTTATAGATCGTTTTTTGTGAACAAATGTGGTGCTTACCCTCTTGTAAATATACAAAAAAACTATGGAAAATCACCATGTTTAATGGGACAATCCACTATTTCAATGGCCATTTTCAAGTTCGCAAACTGTAAACGTTTACCAGAGGGTAATGTTAATTAGTAAAGCAATTAGAAAACCATACCTAGATTTAGCATAAATGATATAAATGGATATAAATTGGTGCTATGAATCAACATATTGATGGTTTAGTATTGCTTTACTAACATTAAGTCATTGAGTTTGGGGGGTACAGTACCGTATTTTGGAGAGCCCCAAATTTATCAGACAGATTAACCCAGCAGTCTGGGTGTTCAAAAATAATTATGTATATAAATATGATATATATATATAATTATATATATATATATATATGTTAATCGTAGAACACATTAGCGGGTTGGATTATCAATCGTTGTACAACAACTTGCCTGATAGCCAAGCATTTTGGGGCTGGTTCAAAATACTCTATAGCCCATTAACGAGGAATTAGCCAGCAAATCTGGATCTGTAAAAGCACTACATTTCATATGTATGAGGTGTATTTCAAATAAGTGATCGGCATGTGGCTTATAACCGATCCATGTGGCTCCAAAATGCCCGTACTGTGCTACTGGGGCGGGATATGAAGCCAAGGATACCGGCATGGAATGAGTGGAATGAGCCATGCCATATCTGTGCAACAGAACCACCATCCACAATGTGGATCAAGAGCCGCCAGGTGACTCTGACTCCTTAAGTTGTGTAGAGGCGTAGAGTTCCATTCTTTCTAGCCTTTTAATGATCAAACTGGTCAATCCTGGTAAATTTTACAATGCATCCCCAATCGTTGACCCACACGGTATTTGTAAATTATATTGAAATCAACCTAATCAGTGGTTAATTTGTGATATTTGTGGATTGGATTCACGAAAAAAAACACATGTGACCCAGCTGAATCATCTTCGATCAAAAATTTAGGCGTGGCTGGTGCTGCCGATTTCGGTCAGCGCCCAAGCTTGCCTCCCGACAAGAAGGGGGGGGTGGATTAAGGACCAATTGAGCAGTGCCGGGCTGCATCCCATTTGGCAAGTGTTCTAAATATTGGTTAATTTGGTTAATATGTATAATACAATCCAGTTGTATGAATGAGTTCTATAACATTCGCCAACATGGACATCCTGTTTGAGTTCAAGCCTCCGGTTGATTACATGGAATTATACCACTATGGATCCAATGGCATCAAACATTGAGCCTCCCAGGTTTGGGGTGGCCGAAAGAGTGAAACGGCCATTGCTCTTGTGATTCTTTTAGGTTTACAGTATACATAGAAGATTTGGTTGGTCGTTTGGAACATTTTTTATTTGTCCATACATTGGGAAGAATAATCCCAACTGACTAGTATTTTTCAGAGGGGTAGGTATACCTCCAACCAGATATATAGAAGATTCACTTTCAGGATCTTTCAGGCGGATCCAAGGCGGATCCAGTAAATTTGGACGGCGACGTGTGAAACCACAGTGGATGCACAGGCATTTCAGATCCAGTATCAGTGTGTTTGATCTGTTCCTCCCTGTCCTCCCTGTAGAAACCAAGGAAGCTTAGCCGCTGAATAAGCTCAATGACTTTGATTTATGATGTCAACCCCGGATTTATGAGAAAACCTGGAGGCCATTGATCATTGGGGACCAACATATAGAAAGTAACCAATGATCAGAATTTGGAAGTTCCCAATTTTTGATCAACCAGGGTTTACTCGGCCGGGCATTGGACATGTTTGGTGCCAGGTGGTCAATGGTGCTTCGTTGCTCACCAACAACACCGCACTCCTCCATGGAGGCGGAAAAAAGTCAGCCTGGGAATGGCGTAGTGTAGACAGCCCAAACCATGAACCCCAATGACGTGGAAGATTGCTGATAAATAGATTTGAATAAAATATAGAAAATGATAGAAATAGAATGGAATAGATGTAAATATAATAATGATATAGTAATAGTAATACTATTCATACTAATGATAGACATGATTATGGCTCTGACAATCATGATCTAAACTTATCAAGGAAAAGCCCATTTTCACCACCCAAAAAAAGGGGGTTTCTCACCACGGGTCCTTTCAAGGGAGCGCATCCTACCTGGGCAGTTTTTTCTGGAAACCAGCTGGTGAAAGTAAAAGTGTGAAAAGGAGAGTGTCGACTGACATTCCACTGAGTGTGAGAACCAACACTCTGATTGAGCTTGAATTGAGCTTGACAGTCTTGGAGTATAGCAAAAACAGATTTGAATTGTATGAATTGTATGAATTGTAGATGTTCATAGCTTCATTACACTTTCTATTTCCGTCGTTGTTTTTTTTCGAATGGTCGTTTGGAAGCGCTCTTCCAACCTTCCAGCCTGGTTCCCAGCCTGGGATGATTCAATGCAGCCATAAATAAAATATGTCCTTTGATCGTAAAGATTCAGGAAAAAAGATTCACCATAAATCCACCCGTGAAAAAATGCCTTTTTGCGAAATGATGAAGATATCCGAAATGGTAAACATACACACACCTATGGAAAATCACCATGCTAATGGGTAAATCCACTATAAATGGTGATTTTTCATAGGAAAAACCCACATTTTTCATGGCAAAAACCCGCCCAGGGGTGGCTTTCGTGTCCATGGTGGCGTGGGACCTGTGGGACTGGACCATTGGACCATTGGCCATCTTTGAGTTACTGGCCATAGGAACACCATAGGAAAACCATAGGAAAATGGAGGTTTACCCGGCCTGGTAAACGTTTACTAATTTACAGTTTGCGAACTTGTGGCCCAGTCGAAAGTTCGTGGATTTACCGTAATTGACCCATGAAAACTGGTGATTTTCCATAGGTTTTTGTATGTTTACCAGAGGGTAGTAGCCACTTCTTCTTGGTTGAAACCACGCAAAGCCACATTCCAATTGCTCAGCGGAATCATCCTTGGAGTTTTGGAGTTGCTGGATGCTGGTCATCATTTCGATCACTCGTGGATGCTGGTACCTATACTTGGAGTGCTACTCCACTAGTGATGAGTTACTAGTATAGGTACTACTGGTTGATGTTGATGTTGATAGTGGATACTACTAGTGGTACTACTAGTATACTCAACCTATACTAGTGGTTGATGTTGGTTGATGAGTCCCCATTTCAAGTGGGCTTATCCCATTTATAGGGACCTCCTGGGTTTCGCAATATGATCCTTGAAAACGGAGTGGTGTTTGCTTTATGACCGTTCATCAAATTTTATTACAAAACCAATATCCCAATTGAACATGTCTTTTTTTTCCATTGCAACATTTGATTGCCAAAGGATAGGTTCCACCGGCACTTCCGAACGCACTGAGTCCTCGTGCTCACCGATGTTCACCTTCTTGCTAGAGCTCTGCAGAAGGAGGTGGGAATCCTATGACCTGCTGCTGTGACGTTATCCCCAAATGGCCGGACTTGTGAGCTATTTTCAGGTTTAAGATGAGGATCCGAAATGCGGGCTATAGCTGAGTTCCAGGCACAATACAGTATATTATACTATAATATAATATAAGTAATATATTCATTTCACTTGAGTCACTTGGGTCTGATTTGCGGAAGACATAAATATTGAACATTTGCAGCAGCTTGCGATATTTCTATCCACACATGCATAGCTTCCACTTGGGCTGGGTAGCGGTTCGGTTTCGGCAAGGCTTGTAAGATTATTTCTTAGTGCCCCAGTCACAATGAAGTATCTAAATTCAGCTGGTCAGCTTGAAGTCCTGCTTTTGAGAGTGAATTTTATAGGGTTCTAGATCATGGCGCATTACTTTGATAGTAGATTCTACTTGTTTCTGGTGAACAAGTTGTACAAGTGCCTTTTACATTCCTATTCTTGTTGACTAAATACCTTTTGATGTACATGAATCCACTCACCTTCCCATGTTGGGTCGGTGCTACGGCCCCCGAAAGCTTCTAAGTTAGGTAGACGAAGTGGTTTGGTAACTTCGTTTGTTAGGGCCCAGACACTATTGGAATATACTGGTATGTCATGGTATATCATATTATTCCCGGATCAATCAATTTTCGCAAGGGCAGAACCCTAAGGGGATGGTTCAGCAACTCCCCATGCCAGCTAATCTTTTTAGAAACGTTGTCCGGTTCCTTACTCCCATGTCAGTTGAAGTGATTGGATGTTATTGGGATAATGATTGCTTGGGTAATAAGCCATAGCAGCCCCCAGTAAATTCAATCTTCACAACCCAGTGTTTATTTGATTGTGTTTAGAGCCCCAAGGACATCAAAGTTCATAACATGTTGCAACCACGATCATTACTATCAATTCATGTTAAGGGTTTGTCTGAAAATAGGATACCCCCAAATTCACCAGCGTATCATCATTTTCCGATTATAGACTTGCTATCTTAGCGATGATATACCCTATTTATTTTCAGACACACCCAACAATTATGTTGGTTGTTATATCCCAACATAATTCATCAAATGAATCATACCATAATGTCCCATTAATTAATATCCCATGAATATCCCATGGAATCCAAATTATCCCATGATATCCCATTAATGTTGGCATTTTGCCATTATATATCACACTAATGTCCTATTGATACCATTAATATCACATGAATATCCCATGAGTATCCATTAGTTTATATTACCCTCTGGTAATTTAACGTAGCTATTGAAAATGGCCATTGATTTCCTGAGTTTTCCCATTAAAAAAGGTGATTTTCCATTGATTTTTGTAAGTTTACCAGAGGGTATTGTCCGGATTAATATCCCCGATCGTTTATGTCGGTGATATCCCCATCAATATATCCATGTTGCCATTAATCCATGGAGATGAATCACAGTTGTGTCCCATGCATATCCCAGAAATATCCCATGAATGTCCCATTAACATTGAGATTAAAGATATACGGTGATGAACGATATATTAATGAATTATACGATGGTTGTTGTGATTATTCCATTGATACAAGGTGGTGCCCCAGTTATCGAACTAGTTATTATATGGTTATATAATGTTATATAAAGATATCAAGAAACACAATTGTAGGGACCCCTTCCCACGGGACATTCCGAATACCATGAGTATCACCATGAGTATCATCATATTTTCATCCATATACCCTCTGGAATTTAACATAGCTATTGAAAATGATCATTTATAGTGGATTTTCCCATGAAAAATGGTGATTTTCCATTGCTATGGAGGATAAACCGTGGGTTTTTCGCCTCGGCACGTGCCGAGGCGTACCTTAGACTTCCTCACAGCCTTCTCAGTGGTGTTGGTCTGCTTGGGGCCTCGGTGAAACCCGGTGCTAGTGAGATGCGGCTTTGTAGCCGCGCTGCGGCTGGCGAAAAATCTACACCAATGAGCTAAGTACCCGGCCTGGTAAACTAACAAAAAGCTATGGAAAATCACCATGTTCAATGGGTAAATCACCATGTTCAAGGATTTGGGTTCTGGCAAATACCCTCTGGTAAACGTTTACATAACTATGGAACATCACCATGCTATGAAAATGGGAGAAATCCACTATTTCGCCATTTTCAATAGCTATTTTGACATAACCAGATGGTAAGTTGGATGTTCCATTGCCATATATTGCCATCTTAGCTTCAACCAGAATGGTTGTTTGGCACTTTGGCACCCCCAGTGGTAACTGGTGCTTGCTCCGTTCCAGTCGTTGGATGCCCCTGGCGTCTCCAACCTTATTGAGATTTATTAACCACTATAGTCCAGAATACGAAGTGGCTTAGGGTTCCTATTTTGATACCTAATCCAAATCATTCCAAATCCAAAGTTGCCATTTCTTGCGGGGTTTAAGTTTTTGGCTTTGTCTGTTCCCATAGGATCTATGCCAAAAAAAAGGTGTGCCATGGATCCCATCAACAAAAACCCCCTATGATTGTTAGCATTTTTCTACCAGCACCGGCCGGATCCGTCATGGGGTTATTCACCACGAAAAATTCACCACGAATCCAGGGGATGATCCTCCAAGGTAGTGGCAGCGCTTTCTGCGTTCGTGGAGAGAAGGTGCAACGCCACAACGCTGTGACGCGAACGCGAAGGGCTGGGAGTTTTGAAAGCCCCGGTTTCATGAGGATTTAACCAACCCTTGGACTATGCTAGGAATGTGTATATATATAATATAATATATTATAATAATATAATATATAATAATAATATATATATATAATTATATATATAATGATATAATATATACATATATTATAATATATATATATTATAATTTATATAATATATATAAATATATTGTACATATCTTGGGAATCTTTTTTTGAATGATGGCTTGCCGGGGTTTAGGCAACAGATGACCAAAGATTACCCCCCAGTGATTCGCGATCTCAACCACCTTAAATTGGGAATCTCTAACCACCAGGGGGATTTGGGTTGAATCTCCATGATCATCACATACTTGGCGGACGGTATATTTTTTTACGGCGGCTGTGCATGATTTAATGTTTGTTTTTTTTTTCGACCCAACAACCCAACAATAGTGGTATGACGATATTTTTGAATATACCGTTAATCACTAAATATCTCAATAAATCCCAAGGGTCATAGGATATCAATGCTATATTCATTGGCTGACCATTGCTGACTTGATCCATCGGTAAAATAAATGAACCAGAATGAACCAGATCCCATATCCCGTCAGTATCCAGTGAGGATGCAAAACATGGTCAAAACCATGAATTTTCGATGAATAAAATTGTTGTATGATTAACCTGTTATAAATTACTATTCAAAAAATGCATTGATTTTTTTTGATGGGATGAATATCCATTTACCCGAGATTCTAGGCTTCACCAGGGTATCGGAGTTTTGAGTCATATCCCTCCCGCTGAGCGAGTCTGCTTGGGCAGCATGAGTCCCGAGGACCTGCTACGAGAAACAATCCTCCATGGAACCAGTTCCTGACTTACCCATCCGTACCCGAGTAAACACACATGTGGATGGTTGGTAGCATGATCTCTAAAACTTACATCTATATATATATTATAAACATATGTAATTATGAATTTGAATATAAGATTATTTTTGGCATAAATACCCCTGAAACCACGGTCATATTTTCAGGTCTCTAGAGCCAATCAAACTCACTATACAGGCGTTCAAAACAGTGGATGAATCATAAAATTCGACGGGAACATAGAAGCAGGATCCACCTCGATTTAAGGCCAAAAAAACAGGGGTTTCCTGTAGATTTTCCCAACCCAATGACCAAATTTTCGCTGCAGACTGCTTCCCTGCTGGCGCTCCTTTTCGCGAGCATGGCAGCGCTATTGCGTCCGGGACCCGTGACCCACCGGGACCCACCGGGACCCACAGGGACCCACCGGGACCCGGGCTGGTGGTGAAGTATGGTGGGCATATGGGTCGTAGAACCAAGCCATCCCATCAATTGGGGTGTCCAACTTGGACCCATAATATTACGCACAGACCCCGTGGTTTGCCCAGACTGCAACATTGAGGATGCCCTGCTGTCGAACATGAGAAGAGAATTTGCAGAAAATACTGCGTATACGGGTGTGTTCTGGTTTAGGATTCAGAGTTTTCGGGGTTTTAGGGTTTAGGGTTTTAGGTCTAACACGCTGTTTGACAGAGATATACCTCCACAGATTGGTTTCCTTTGTGTTGCTTCACCCCACCCGCCCTTGGTCCCACGTCATTTGTGATGTTCTCCTTCCTTTTGGTTTTCCTCTTTC
>Ga0126342_10008059_pt1 | contig 18845 bp, 17 predicted proteins | sample Cyp1metagenome_FD_92528 | JGI IMG/M metagenome (GOLD analysis project Ga0126342, IMG submission 92528) | Coral microbial communities from Lord Howe Island, Old Settlement Bay, Australia - Cyphastrea 1 metagenome | ecosystem: Host-associated > Invertebrates > Cnidaria > Coral ...
CAAGGGCCCTTGAGCTGAGACATCAGCTACTTCGAGCGGTAGAGAAGAAATAGAGTGGTGCTCGTGCACATTCCTTTTCATTTGTGACTTCAAGCTGTTTCCGCTTCGCCAATATATATATATAGTGTGTATATATAATTATATATATATACATATGTGGGCAGTGTTTTGAGTAAACTCATGGTGTATTTGTGACATAATGGATGCTTGGGTAAACCTTTACTCTGCACACGGATGATCACTCACATAATGCATAGACAAGGAAAATATTCAGTAAATTTAGAAATATATGGAAAACCTACCAAGCATTTTCCGAACGGGTTTCCCGATGAGTTTTCCATATTGTTTTGTTAATTTACCAAGGGTGAACCACAATTTGGTGGCCGAGATCCCCGTTTTGCGTGATTACATCACCAGTTTGGAGCGTGTTCCCCGTGACTAGTGGTACATTGACGTTTCCAATTCCCATTTTTAATATATTCCAAATACCTTGATGTAACTAACATACAGTAGATGTTGGTTTTCCCCACCATTTGTAGATCCTTTTCGGAACGGGAAACCATTGGTTTTCCAATGATTTCCACATCTATGTAAACGTTTGCCCTAGGGTACATGATCATCCCCAATATTATCCCATGATATCCCGTGGTTGATTTTCCATATTCTCAATAACAAGGTGAAAAATCTAGGGATCCCCCTATTATTTCCCAATACATACATACATACATATATATATATACATACATACATACATACATATATATATATACATACATACATACATACATACATACATATATATACACATATATACATACATACATACATACATACATATATACATACATACATATATATATACATACATACATACATATATATATATACATACATATATATATACATACATACATATATATACATACATACATACATATATATAGATATATATATATGTGTGTGCGCGTGTGTAATCCGAGGATAATCCCATGATGACCATACTCCCATCCACTTGTCCCCCGAAATCCCCTTGCAGTTCGCTTCAGGTGACAGCTGATGTGGTCGCCTTCAACAGCAACATCAGCACCTTTGAGGCCCCGAAATGGTCGATCTCGGGGATGGAACTTCAAAGGAATGGATACCATCTGGTTATGACTAACATAGCCATGGAAAATCACCATTTATAATAGGTAAACCATCTATTTCTATGGGCCATTTTTCATGGCTATGTGAAATAAGCAGAGGGTATAGATGGGATATTGCCGTCTGGTGAACTAACATAGCTATGGAAAATCACCATTTTTAATAGATAAATCAACTATAAAGGGTCTATTTTCAATAGCTATGTTACTGTGAATTACCAGAGGGTAGATGGGATATAGCCATCAATATGGCTATGATATATTATGATATATTATGATGAAACTTCACTGATGGAGATTTCTGGGGGTGAAAAGATGTAAGAAGCAAATCACTGCTAGGATTTGTCGGGACATACGGGGATGGGCGCTAAGTGTGTGGCTAGTGAGACATGGAGAGAATGAGATTTGTTTCATCGCGGGAAATTTTGGGGTGCCCTATTGTATGTGATTGGACATCAAAACAAGTGAAGTCAATGCTGCTCATGTGTAATAAAGTCTGTGGCATTTGCATCATGCTGGTCCCAAAGACAGAACATGACCGCATGCCTCCCGAACAATCACTGTTCGGTCAGGTTCGCTTGTTTGATCGTGGTTTCATCCCCCTTTTGGGTTTCTTTGAACATAGTGCAACTCAAAACTTGTTGGGCATCTTTTTGGATGACTAGTCATCACTATAACGTGATATATGGAGGTTTCCTAAAATGGGGGTACCCCCAAGTCATCATCCATTTTAGTTGGAATTTCCACTGTAAACCATCCAGCAGAAACCTCCATATGGTCCATATATCAATGCCATGCCACTTGGGTTCACAGGTCTTGGGGAACTGGACATGCTCCCTGCAGATGCTGGAGCAGATGCCTCATCGGAACCTAGCAACTTGGAGGAGCAGTGGAGGGTTCCCAGGGTGTCCAAAGCGAATTTCTGGTTGGCCCTTGGGGATTCCAAGTTTTTTTTTCGGGCCAGAAAGGAACTTGGGGATCTTTGGTGATTTTTGCCATCTCAAGTAGGAAAAATGCAAATGTCTTGGTTGAAGGAAGGATTCAACCCGCAGTTTATGGCCGTTTAGCAGAGAAGCATGATGATACTTCCGGCACCCAATTTCAATGGGAAATAAAAAAATGTGTGGGGCAATTTTATATAATGGGAAACCTTGTCATAAACCAGAGGCTGTTGGGGCACCAGATAAAAACGCATGCGACAGCCTGTTGGGAAGGGAATGTTCAGAATGCGACGCGCTGTGTCTGTTTTTTTTTGGGCCCGTATGATAGAATGTCCCACGAACAGTCCATGGAGAATGAAAAGAATACCAATTTCGATCAAATATGCTGGTCCCAAAACGGTAACCCTTTTTGGACCTCTTTTTTTCAAGTGTCCAAAGTCCATTGATTATAACTGCACCACATGCATATATATATATATACATATATATATATATATACTGTATATATATACTGTATATATAAACAACATTTATAACATGTTATAACTACCATCTACAACTTTATATGTTCTGCAGGTCCCTGACGTCATCACTTTCAACGCCTCCATTGCCTCGTTGCCTTGGCCATCTTGGCCCTGGGCCGTTCAGTTGATCCAGCAGATGCGGTCGCACGGCCTGGCCGCCCTGGCGGGTCGGGTATCATTATAGGTTGGTAACATGAACTATTCATATACCATGGCGTATGTTTCATAGCTGTAGATTAAGTTGGTAACATTTATATACATTTATCATTATATAAATTTATATAATATACTGATATACTGTAGGTGTGAATGTATAGAGTATAGGTATTACAATGGTATTACTGCATAGGTGTCATGCATGTTGACTAGTGACTAGTGGCATATGAATGTTAACAATAGCCATCAATTATGAAAACATGATATATCTACGAAACTTTGGATGTGAGCGTTATCAGATACGTAGTTGTTGTTTTTCAATGTTTGCAAATGTGTTTGCAGATTTTGGTTGGGTAGTTTTGCCTCCTGAACCTCCATGTCCATGGATGGGTTTACTGTATATCCTAACGAGCTGTAAACTGGAACCATGCCCCCCACAGCGGGTACACAGAATGATTCTGATCATTCATGATCATAGGAAATCAATGGAAACTATATGTGATATGTAGATACATTTATTTATAAATGTTTTGCGGTTGTATTTGTATGTATATGTATTATGTTTGACTCAGGTTTCCAAGGCCGGGAAGAGCACCGCCGAAGCCCAACCTGGTGTCATACAACACCGCACTCAACGCGTGTGCGCAGGGGCAGGCGCCCTTTAGCACCTTGGACGGGAAAAATGTGGCAGCCTGTTGGGGCCCGAGTATTTCTGGTCAGGGTCCAATAGTCTTTGATCCACTTGATGTCATCCCAACTTGATGTCAGATGCATAACAGGCGTTTAAGAGCCCCAAGCATGGAAAGGTGGAGTTGATGTTCGAAGTACGCAATTCAATTTCGCTTATGTCGTGCAGAACAATCTCGCACGCAATAAAATGCATGACACAGGCGTGCTGATGTCTGATAATTGATTTAAAAATTGGGATTCAGACAATGGAAGGATGAAATAGTCATGTATAAACCCCCTGTAAACCCAACATAAATCATTGCAGTTCCATGTGAACCCAGTGCACTTCATAATACTTCATATTGAAACAGCTAAATCATTGTTAAATCATATTAAATCCATGTTCAAAACACAGGGTCGGCACCCACATCGCATCACTGAGGCATCCTCCTTACCCTCTTCGCCGCAAGCCGTGCCGAAGGCGGTCCCGACAGTTTCAGCTACAACAGCGTCGTCGAACGCTGTGACGCATGGCACTCAGCTCTGGACGTCGTTGCGGAGATGTCGCAAAACCTGGTTCGACCCAGCCTGGTGTGTCAACAAACTTTACTTCGCAACTGGGAACTGACCTATCGAGGGAGGGCGCTGGGTAGTTTGGAGCTATGGTTGTATCATGTTGTATCCATGTGCAAGCATATGCCCCAAAAAATGGGGAGCTAGGGAAGGGGTTCCCAATCATGTGAGAGAATATGATATTGAAACGCTTGAGGAAGTTTTGACCTGAAGAAATGTGTAGATTTACGTCTGAATTGTTTTTGTTTAAACTAGAAGGTGGAAGTTTTCAGTTGCGATGGGCAGTTTGAACTTATTGGGATTTGGGCTCCCAAAATCAGTAAAATGTGCCACCCACCTATCCTCAGGAAAGTGCAGCTGGGCCCGCCAGTGGTCCAGCGCCATCGCGGGCCTGGCATCGAATTGGGCCTCCGTTTCCTGGGGACTTGCCGTGGAAGCGTGCGAGAAGTGCAGCAAGCCCTTCCTTTGGCGATGAGGCCAGCAACGACTTGTGCCTGGAAAGATCCTGGAAGATCCAGGATGTGAGTTTCGGAGACATCAAACAACACTATGCTCAGATTGTTTTCTTCCACTGCTTACCACTCTTTCCCCCCTGAAAATGGGGAAAGAGTGGTAAGCAGTGAAAGAAAGGAAGCCTGAGCATAGTGTTGTTTCATCTGGATAAAGCTTGAATTTAAGAATCCCAATCTGCAGGTTTTTGAGGCACCCGCCATCAGGTGTTGGACGGTTTTGGAAGCCTCGACCCAGAGACTTTCCAATTTTTGCATCTGAAAAAGATTGAAAAGGTGGGAGGAGCGGGGTGGCAGCACACAGCATCACAGCACCAACTGCAGTGATCAATCCTTGTCATCAGCTCACAAAGATCCAAGGTCACTTGAGTTGCCCTATACAAAACAAAAAAAAAACTCCAGATGCAGTACTTTTTCACACAGCTATGGAGTGCTATGGAAATGTGATGTTCAGATGAAAATCCATTGAAAATCCTATGTTCACGGATGTTTTGTATCATGATTTAATATGATTTACCTAACATATCCTGAAAATTGCTGAAATCCATTGAATTTATTAGGATATGTTAGGTAAATTAATATGATTTAATATGATTTCAGCAATTATTATTATTACAATAAATGATACAATCATATTAAATATTTTATCCTGAATTTATACCATGAAAATCCCATAAAATCCCATGATTTCCCTACGAAAAATGGTGATTTTCCACCGTGGACTTCCCCGTTTTTTTTCACCGAGGTCCCAGCCCAGAAAGCTCAGCCGAAGCCGAGCCGCCCAGCGCAGAAGCAAACGCCGAAGACGCGAAGGCATCGTTGCGAAGACGTGAGGTCAACTCGGTTGCGAGTTGAAATATGCTGTTTTATGATATATGACATCAATATGACATCAATATGACATCGATATATGACATCAATATGACATCAATATGAAATCTATGAAATCTATGAAATCTATGAAATCTATGAAATATGTTGGTTTATGACATCAACATGACTTGAGTCCGTCATAGCTGTAACAGAAAAAAGGCTGGATTTCGGCTGATATTTTGGGCAAAGATTCTTTTGGCTCGGTGTTACAGCTACTGGGATTGACTCAAAATATCTCAAAATATTACAGTATGAAATCTAATCACAACCACCCCACTGGATGGTGATTGTCAACGACTAAGTTTTGAAGTGGAGAGCCTGCTGGCCCTGCGCAGGCGGAGGAGGAAGAGGAGGTGGATGGTGAGGAGGCGCCTAAGGGTACCGAGGCAGTTGCATGGTTTGGTGCGCCGAGGGGCACCTTGGACCTTGCATGCTAGGGCTGCTAGGGGTCGGATCAAGCCCTTGACGGAGGCAGATGAGAAGGAGGAAAGCGAGGCTGATGCGGAGGAGGAGATTCGCTGCACCACCGTGCCGATGCAGTGCTGCAGGGTGCATGCCCCCTTCTTTGCAAGAAAAACACAAGTGGTAAACTATAGACAGGGATAGAGGGAAAATCAGGGAAAATATGCAGCCGACAACCTCGAGCTACTTGACAGCAGATGCCTCACAGCTGCAACAGCTTCATTTTGGGCAAGCGGGCATTTGTTAGTTGTATATGTAGTCCGTTGAATTTCCTTTGTGCACTGTTTAGCAGGTGAAGGAGGTTGCAAGGACCACTCCATGGGTCGTTCACAAACTTTGCATGTTCATCAGCTGTGACAACTTTGGCCTTTCAATTAGCTACTAGTTGCTGTTGCCTTCAGAGTCCAAAAAACATCAAAAATGTTGATACATTTTGTGAGGCCCTTCCCGTGATGAAGCTCAATCTCAAAAGAGAATAGGCATGTTTGATCATTTTTGATCATCTTTGATCATCTTTGATCCTGAAACTTGCTCGTTGTTTCCATCATTTATGAATATGGTACCATATGGTACCATATTGGTAATAATATTACCCAATTACTACCATCATTATTACCAATAGGTCATGTTGTTTCCCCTTTTTTTCCCATCGTTTTTTCCCAACGGAAAACACGGTCGCTGCAGTTTTTTGACCCTCGGCCAGGACGGAGGTGATTCCCAGCCCCCGGCGAAGTCAGGGAAAGCGGCGGAAGAAGCCTCTCGCTACGTGCCCCGGCGGCGATGTCTCGGTGCCCGGCGTTCAAGCCAGAAAGGCGGGTTTATAACTTAACTATACTTAACATTACTTAACTATACTTAATATATCTTAATATATCTTAATATTACTTAACTATGGTTATATGCAATAACTAATATGACTTAACTATACTTAACTATACTTAACTATACTTAACTATACTTAACTATACTTAACTATACTTAACTATACTTAACTATGGTTTTGACATGTTATGACATGGTTTATGGCACTGAAAAACATCTTATAACTGTACTGAATGGGTATGGTTTATGGTACTTAATATAACTTATGACTCTAGTTATACTATGGTTAATGGGGATTATAAGCCAATTTATCACTGCGTGGGTTGGGTGTTTTTGGGATTTCACCAACCAAAATATGACTATGACCTGGGGAGAACTTTGGGTTCAAGCCAAAGTGTGTGAGTGTGTTGAAACAGGAGCACATGAGTCACATGAGGTTTTCACGCCATCAGTACTGATATGGTCGACCGTGACATTGAAAAAAAAGGTCGATACCAAAAGGACCATGAAGAAATAGGGTCCGTGATTTTGATTCGTATCCAAATGGGGCCAGCAAGCGCCCTTTTTTTTGACACTTTGTCCGGGGGGCCATATTCAAAAGTGTTTGTGATTCAGTTTGATCCCCCAACTACTAATCCCCATTATCCTTGCGCACTGCAGATTGAATCATTCCTGCATGCAATCCCACTTTCACGAACTACAGGTTGCTCGCTTACCCAAGACCATGGTTTGTCAGGTTCGTCCCTTATGAACTCGTGATAATTTCAACCCTGGCTTAGTAACCCCGCTGAGCTGTTTCGTTGGGGGGGCAATTGAAAAGCAAGTGATCATTTTTTGAATGGAGGCCCCCCATTTATCAACCAGTGTTAACAACCATCCGATCTTGACGGTCGCTGTTTTGGTGCATAGGGAAGTCACTGTGAATAGTGAGCACATTACTCTGTACCCCTAGTCAAAACTTCTGACAACTTGCAAGTCGCTAATGTCAATGTAGATTGAGAATTGCTCATCCCATAATAAATTGTTGGGTTTTATATTCACCATATCCGCTGTGTGTTGGCTGAATAACCTTAAATCATATTGATGGTTTGCATCCATACCCCAATGTTTTGTCCTAATCATCCCTTTGGGCATGTGCCATGATATTCCACAATATTGCATCCCACTATAGCCCCATTCTTAGTCATAATCCCCATCATTTTTCATATACCTTGATGGTTTTCCCATGATTTTGCCATGAAATGTCAATTGTTGCGTTGTTTCCAATGATTTTCCCATGAACTCCCTATTTTTCCTTGGGTTTTCCAAGGATGTTCCCATGAAATCCACCATTTTTCGTGGCTTTTCCATGCTTTTCCCATGAAAGCCACCCCAAAACCCGGCCCTTTTTCGGGCCAGGCCAAGACGGCCGCGGACTTCGCGCACCAGGCGGCCGAGGCGGCGGAGACGGCGCGGCAGGGCCGGCAGGGCGGCAACACGCTGCCGCTGACGAAGAGCATCGCGCACAGCGCCATCGTGCCGCGGAGAGGGATGGGATGGGATTTTCCGTGATTTTCCTCCATGAAACATGGTGATTTTCCACATTTTTCCATATATCTGGTTAATAGTGGTGGTTTTAATAGTGGTTAATAGGCTATAAACCTGGTTAATAGTGGTTAATAGTGGTTAATAGTGGTTAATAGTGGTTAATAGGGTATAAACCAACAAAAATGGGAATATGATGATGATTTGGTTGGTGATTTGGAACATTTGTTATTTATTTGTCCATTTCATATATGGGATAATTAATCCTTCCCATTGACGAACTCATATTTTTCAAGATGGTTAACACCACCAACGAGGAGCTCATGAGGGATCATGATGAATTGTGATGAACTATATATATATGTATATAATGAACCATATTAATCTCTCTATATATATATATATTATATGTATGTGTGTGTGCATGTGCAATACGGAATGTGTTTTGTTTCCACTGAGATTCAAGCATGTAGATATATGGAATGTGTATATGGTGATTGATTTAAAAGGTCCTTGTACAGAAGTATGGTTGCGGATGAAAGAATGTAGTTCCGCCACCATATATATTGGCTTCATTGATATATTGATTAGATCAGACTGATTGATGGGTTGGGATGGGACCGAGATATGATTTTGATATACTCATAGGTTCGCTACTCAATTATGTATGTAGATAGATAAAAAAAATAGGTACATAGAAATCTGATATACAGATACAGATACATGCGTGTGCACGTTGATGTTTGCATATTTTTGTCTAACTGGGATACAAGTATAATATATATATATACAATATATATAATATATTACATTGCTTACTCTATACTGGATACTTCACAAATTTGCGGTGAATTGATGTTATCAGTTAGATGGGGGACCTCCAAAACATTGGCACCTGGCTCAGCCGGCGTCGTTTTTGGTACCGTTTGGTAACTTAAAAATTGTGGATCTGATACTTTATATGATTCTAGATCAATCTTGCTGAACATATTGATGTTCATGAATGTTCTTGGGATTGGCATGACAATTCCAGATTTTTCAAGCCATGGGTTTGATTATATAGATCTAAATTGACCATCCCCAGGAACCTAAACAAAATCCCAAGGTACTGACTCTTACGGTGGTCAAAGCCGTTCGCGTCGTTGGCTATGCTACCATGGACGTGGCTGCGCAGTGCCGCCTCGCAGCGAGGCAGATGGGATTTCACCAACAATGGTGGTACAATGGAACTACAATGGGAATGTAATTCTGGTAGTTCCATTGTACCACCATTGTAGTATTTTTGTTATTACATTATTCCATTACTATCACCAGAATTATTTAGACCAACAATGGTATCCAGAATTATTTTTCTTATGGTCTAAATAATTCTGGTGATATAATTTATGGATATTTATGGCATGGGGAACATTAGCAGTGTTACCCTCTGGTCATCAAACATTTAGTGAAGATGATTTTCCCAGCGAACGAAACATCCATTTAGTTCCAGCATTTTCCGTTGCCACGTTTGATTTACGTGACCCTCTCTCATGGAGAACTTGTGAAACTCTACTTTCTGAACTTCTGAGATCCTGTTCTAGGCCTTAAGGAATCGAATTTACCCCCTGTTTCCTCTAGCTGCCCCTGGTCCCGTTGCGCAGGAAGTGTAGCTCCGCGGAGTGCGCGGAAAGCTCCACAGAAGCCATGGGTTTGGGCCTTGAAGCTCTAAACGCCGCCCTGAGCTGCGCAGAGGCCGAACGTCCAGATCGGTGTTGGTTAAGGTCACCATTGAAAATGGTCACTTATAGTGGATTTTCCCATTAAAAATGGTGATTTTCTATAGTTATGTTAGTTTACCAGAGGGTAACCAATGACAGCCCCCCATCACATTTCCACATTTCCCACCAGAAAACCCACCAGAAATTCCACAGAAAAACCCATGGAAAACTGGCCAAACATGGCCCAAAATCCGCCAGGTCACTGAAGTCACCGCCGCAGAGCTCAGCCGCGACGTCGACAGCGACGACAGCGAGGACGTGGCCGCCGAGCGCTTCATCGGCGCGGCGGTGCGCTGGGAAGAAATGATGGAGAAATGATGGAGAACTGATGGATAAACATGGATAAACAATGGATTCTTTGATATGTTAAGATATGTTGTCAGCACATAAACATACATAAACCAGATAATTTGATATGAAGACATCATAAGAAATCTAAACATGAAAACGGTTTTTGAAGTGCCCATGAAAGTGCGGTTGAGGTTCGCGCCTCGCTGGCCGCGGCCAGCGCGTCCAATGCTGCCATGAGTGCAGCCATTGCAGCAGTGGAGGGCAATCGACAGTGCATCCAGGTGCCAAAAGCGTAAGAGTTTTTTGCAGAAAAAGCGATGTTTTAATTAGCAAAAAGTAGTGAACTTTTGATGGGATAATGATTCATAGGGGTTAATGATGGTTAATGATCAAAAACCAATTTTTAATTATATAAAAATGAGAAAAACTGAACTTCTACTGGGATGTTGATGGGATATCTATTCTGATATGAAGGGCATGATCAACAAATACATGCCAGAAATGGGAGTTTCAGTCTTTTAAGATCTTTTAAGTTAACTTATCGAGTTTAAACCTGCACATTTGTCTTTCACCGGTGAAAATTGGAGGTTTGCCGGGAAATGCTGTGGAGTGTGGGAATCCATTGTGAGAAAATCCAGCAGAATCCTTGCAAAATACCGTTAAAATCATGGAAACATCCCGTCAAAATGCACCTATCACCCAATCGAAATTTCCACATGTTGCCCAAATCCTGCCCACAAATTCTTGGAGATCGAAGAAACACAGCTGCCTTTCACAAAGCACAGTCTGTCAGGCAGCTCAACCTGCTGAGGCTCCGGTCTCAGACATATTTTGCAGGTGGTTTTTTGGTGTTTTGATGTGTTTTGGGTGGCATGGAGTCGAGCACTATTCTGGAAAAAAATCCAACTGGATGTGTTTCTGCTGATGTTTGGCGATTCCATGTAGACTTGGACCTCCTGGCATCAGGACGAAGATCCCAAGCCTCAGGAGACAGAGGACAAAGCCCATGGCCCATGGTGTGTTGCGACCTTTGGGGTCCATGTTTTGTGGGTTTCAGCATTGTTTTCAGCGTCAGCCATGGAAGTTTCAATAGCCTCATATAGCCTCATAGTTTCCAACTTGCGGACAAAGTTGGATGAATTCGATACGGATATTGACCTGATCTACATGGCTGGAGATTCTATGAAACATCACAATTTTAGTAGGATTGCTGGGCTGTATCATATACTCAGGATTTGTTTCATGTTTTTTTCCTCTCCAATAAGATAAACGCCAATGTTAGCATCCCGGTTTCAGGAGAAGTCTGTGAAGTCCGACGCGGATGGTCACGAAACGGCCAGGCGCTGCCGATGGTGCGAGAAGCTCCTTGATCCCGTGTCTAAAAATCACGCCATTGAAAGAAAAACTGCCTTTCTGAAAAGGATAAGATGAAAAACATAAGAAAACATCATGAGATGAGGTCATACGAATCTAGGTGTAGATTCAAAAAATCTGAAGCTGCAGGTCGGATCAGTCGGAACCCAAAGCCTCCGAAAGCCCGGAGGAGCAAGGCCTCAAGAGGCCGTCCTTATGGGAGGTCCGGTAAAGGGAGGTAACAACCATAATAGTTCAACCAGTTGGGTTAGTGGAATATACCCCAGAGACAGGCTGTTAACCAATGGTAACCTCTGACAAATTGGGATCTTATTGGGTGAGGGAAGCTATTCAATCCTTTTACCTGAGTTTCCAATGTTATAATCCACCATTTGGGGGTCCCATGGGAAGCTGTGTGTTTGGGGGAGGGGAACTTTGGCAAATCCAAGTCTTGTGTCGTGTGTGTGTGTATGCGGATTAAAACAAAACATTCAATGGAGTAAATTTTGACATAAACCTGGCACACATGTGTTTATGTTGGCTTGAATTTGACACCAAATCGGATCAGAGTTTTTGGCCTTCACAGGGAAGCTTCAATACAAAGGCGTCATGCTGCTGCTATTTCCAGATCATTTACCAGCTAAAAATAGCTTTCTCTATCTCACAAGCGTGACTATGTCAAAGTTGTTTCCCAAAGCTGGCATCCTTCCAATCTCAGACCAAAATTCGGGGCCACACCAGGCGAGTGTGAGCCTCGGGAATTGTATGATTTGTGCCAGGCAAATAAATCAGAGAAGCAACAATCACAAGGTGCACGGAGCGCTGGCCGCGGTGAGTTCGGCAATGTCCGGCATTTGTTTTTGGGAGAGTCCAACGGTGAATTGGTTATGGGACCTATGGGAGGTTGTTAGGTTAGTTGCTTCAAATCTCTTAATCTCTCGTGGACTTGTCCATCCTACGTGACGATTCCAAATGACTTGATGTTTATTGCCATGGATTTTTGAGCAAATTAAGACCACCAGTCAGTTGGGTTTTGGATGGTTTTTGAATATATTAAATCTACAAATCGCTTCCCCCATTCATATTAAACATCACCACATGGTTTCGTAGGGGATGTACAGGTGCTCTTCCAGTAGACTCGTAGACCTCCTAGAATCCCAGCGCTTAGTTCAAAAGTTGTCTGTTTTCTTTCGCACAAGATCCAATTTGATGTAGTTTGATGTTGTAATTTGATGTAATTTGCATATTTTGTATATATTGCAATGTATTCAATAGATATAGTTGTAACATGTTGAACACTATCTTTGATTTATATATATATATATATATATTATTATTATTATTATTATATATATATACATACAGGGAAATATGATCTTACGTATTCGCTAGAACCCAACTGAACCTTCCAGCGCACTTCAATCGGCCCTGGAGGTGCTTTTGCGGCTCAACGCCGGGAACCCCAACATGAACAGACTCACCACATTCCACCATGAATTTCTGTTTTTGTTCAAATGGATGTCAATGAATAATTGTTCATTTCGGGTTGCAGTGGGGACAACCAGCCATCATTTGCGCCCAGACTCGAGCTGTAATTTGAGGCGGATCTTGATTTGCAGAGCATGAGCCAAGAATTTCAGCGACGTGCACCGCTCAAATTCCAGGCTGAAATCCTACTGCATCAGCAGAACGTGCGGCAGTTTCTGCAGGTGGGGTCCGCTCCCTAATCCTATGGTTCATCATTGCTCCCGTTAGACTGCCATGATTTTCTGGCACGTATAGCAGCACCACTTGCGGACACACCCATGTCACCCAAAAAAACTGGGTTGATATTGATATGGGTTTATTCCCCATATTTCATGCACAAATCGCAATTTGATGGGTTTAGAATTTCCACTTTGATGATTTTCATCGACCAGCCATCATTTCAAGATTACATAATAAATTGTCATACATAAACTCTCATAGGTTCATATCAGAGAGATCTTCATATAATGTCCCCATGATTTCTGCTGGATCTCCATCTGATATCCCCATGAATCCGCCGTCGCCAGGCGAATCGACAATTGATCCCGGAGGTCTCCTGCGAAGCGAAAGGCAAAGTTCAGACGCTGCGACTTGGCGCGGTGACTCTCTGCTGTAGAAAACCCAATTGGTTAATCGGGTTAAACATCAATAGGGATTTCATCGGATTTAACCAAACATATTATGGGATATTATGGGGATATGGATGGATATGGTATTTGTAGATAGTAATGTGGGGATACCCTCTGATAAACTATCTAAATGGTTTTAAGGCAACATGGATCACAATGGTGTATGGATTCAAGATGATATTATTTTCTCACAATAACAATTTGCACATATTGGATATTAGTAAGTATCGAATATGTAGGTAGTAACCCCAGAAAAAGGTGAAAAATACCCATGAAATCCTCAGAACTAAATTTAGATTGAAGAAAACCTTTGAGAATCGCCTCAGATTTGGAGGAATTGTCTTTTAAAAAAATGCAAGATGAGTTTGCTTTTTTGCGGATTTTTGCGCTGTAACTTTTTGAATGTATATTAATGCTGCATCCATGTCTGGCTTCCTTGGGAAGCCAGGGAGCCAGCAACGGAGCTAGGAATTGAGTTGAGAGCGACCACAGGATTCACTGGGGATTTTTTCAGTATAAATGGGGAACTAACCATGAATAAATCTATGTGTATACATGTGCACATACATCCAATTATCCGCATAATACATAATAATATATATATACACATGGATACGTAGACATGTGTGAGTGCTCAAGTCGTTCGTTATCACGTTGCCTACCAAAAACATCCAAAAATGCCATGTACTCGGGTATGCCCGTTTCTGCACCAATCACTAATCCGTATACTGACTTATTGACATGTGATGCATGCACTTTAAAAATGTGTGCATACATGTATGTATAAAATAATAATTAATAATACTATTGTTTATGATGATGTGGATGATCCATATGTATGGTTTGCAGTGATTTTGATTGAAGGAAATGAAAGTATGATTGGTTCTTTATCCAATCATAGGCGGTGAGCATTCCTGCAGCGGAGTAGGCATAATGAATCCTAAAAGGGGGATGGTTATTATCCATTACCCTTTTGGGAATACGACATAGTGACATAACTATGGAAAACTGCACCTTTAGTATCCTTTAGGTCCATGATTTACCTATTACACCCCTTGCCGTTTTCCATGGCCAGATTAGATTGTGAGAGGCTATTTTTCAGTGACCTCATTGGTCCCAGTGGTGGTTTTTCTCGGAACGACTATGAATGTCAAAACCTCTGAGAAACCAGTTCTTGGAGGGATGGATATCCATTGAATTTCAATACATACCCGGCCTGGTAAACCAACATAGCTATGGAAAATCACCATGTTTGATAGGTAAATCAACTATAAATGACCATTTTCAATGGTTATGTTAAATTGCCAGAGGGTAAATAACGATTCTTGGGGCTGAACCCCAGGGGCCCCCAAGGGTGTTGAGCCACAGGTTGCGGGACTATGCCCATGAGGCTCGCGAAGATCGCCGGGACATGTAATGTGGATGATCATCCGATACGTGGTAATCGAACATGGCAAATGATTGGAAACCAGAACTTCTTATCCAAGGCTAGTTGGATAACGTACTGAAGTTTTGGTCCATTGCCAGGTTCGATTACTGGAGAGGAAATGGTTCCGGTGGACTAAAAGAAGTTGTGGTTCCATCAGCATGTGGATCGTGGGACTTGAAAGCTGCTTGGCGCAATGATAAGTAAGGCAACCTTCAAGCCACATGGCCCATTATTATTAAACAGAATTCAGAATCCACTGTCAGAAAAATATCAGCCCAACGTATTGCATAGTCTATCTACAACAGATAAGTCTGAACAAATGCCAAGAAAGAAAGCACTTGAAGATCCCACAATTCTCCATGCAAAAATTGAAAATCCAAGAAAAACACGGAACAAATATGGAAATCCTGGATGTTTGGGTAATTCTTCCATGTGTCCCATCGTTGTTTCCAAGAAATTGGCCAGGTGCAGCTGCAGCTACACAGCCTTCATGGAGAGCTGGCTGAGGACCAAGCCAGCTGGTTGACAGCCACCTGAACTTGGATGCCATAGATGCCATAGACCCTAGACATGGTATGATATACATGATGTACATGTATATATCTCTCATAAGACAAGATACTAAATGGGTATGTATGTGCACATATATGCACACCGAACATGGCGAATGGGAAAGTCCACAAGACAAAATCGGCTGAGCTTTTAAGAATGGTGCCCACCTGGTTTAACTATGTTTAACTAACGACCAGCCATGTTAGTTGGGTATCTCCCCATCCTTCAGCCATCCATGGATATCCATGGCTGGTCGATCCCCCAGGAAGTTGCCACAACCTTGAGCCAATCCGGGCTTTTGGCACCTCGCTGACGACGGATGGCGCGGAAGTTGACACGCCAACTACACCCAGGAAGTTGACATTCACAAAAACCAGATAAAACGAGAACCTTTCCCTAGGCATTAAGGGAAAATCATGGAAAATCACCATTTGAAACACGTGATCATTTGCATATGAAATAATTTCCTTAGGTTGGTACCTCAACTAATGGTTAACTGGTGGGGCTGGTGGTTTGGAATCCCCCAAAATTCCCCTACGCCCTTTCCGCAATTCCACAAACCCAAATCACCAGCTGAAAATGGAAAATACTTTTAGTTCATATTTGTTTTATCGATGTTTTCCCATGGTTTTCCCACGGGTTTCCCATGTTTTTCCCATGAAAGCATAGCTGTTCCGGTTTTTTAACCCAGCCACCGAGGCTCCACTGCTCCAGCGACAAGTTCTGGCAATTCCAGTGTGTCCAAAGGTAGCGACCGGATACATTTAGACTGAAAAACATACCTATCATGTGTTGATATGTCTTGAAAAACCATTAAAAACCATGAAGCACATGTGTATGTATATCTATATTTATACATCAGTTCTATGCATTGCATTTCCTTTACAACAAAAACAGTCCAGATCACAACGGGTCGCCGTGTTCCAGGCGCGGGTCTTGAAGATGGCGGCGCTGTATGATCTAGAGATGACCTTCCAGGTACCCGCTGGAAAAACGGTGGGAAGAAATCCGAATCACCAGTTCATAGATGGTAAACATCCCATTATAATCCCATTATTTACAGTGATGTGTGTAAAGAATTGTAAAGATGATATAGATGATAGATGATAAAGAAAAAATGATGACAGATGATATAGATGATATCGATAGATGATGCAGATAGATGATATACATAATATAAATGACCATCTAACGTACCTGACACACATTGTGCATAATATAGATAGAACCATCATATTTTAGTGCGTAGACATCCGCGTGTAAGTGTATCATATGTCACGCAAAAAATATGGTGCAACGGAGAATCGATTCGTCTCCATTGCCGCAATGACGAATCGATTTTCGCCACAGGTCTTAGAGCAAGAGATTTTTGAACCTGCACGGCAGATGTTACTCCAGGCGATTAGCGCAACTGGGCGTGGCGTTTTGGGTCCAACTGGAAATATCTTCAGTGCAGCGGTTGGACTTGGACTTGGTTGTCATTGTTCGGAAATGGAGAAAATGTCTCAAATTGCATCACTAAAACTCTTCCAATCGGATGTTGAGAGCATTTGCCAGACAACATGGAACCGCAGGTTGATCTTCCCTTCGCCAAACAACCAATGTGATGGGTTTCCATGCTCTCTTTCATACGCATACTGCAACCGTTGTATTCATGGCCGATGCATCGGAGATTGTTTTCAGGCGAATGCCTCCACACAGTGCCTCGGCTTTCATGTTTGGCTGTCTCACTCGTTCTTAGATGAGCAGCAGTCAAAAAGAATCTGTTGTATGGAGAGCTTTGCAACATCATCTAGAGGGGATTTATCACTTAACTGGTTGCAGCAAAAGAATGCAAAAGATAGATAGACTTAGAAGACTAGTGAATATTACAGTATATACACTTAATATAGTGGTGCTCAATGTCCAGTAGTTTTTTTAGAGCGAGTAAACACAAATGTTGTAAACCCAATAATCCATCCCCAAAATCACCATATATATATATATGGGATACTATAAGCTGTTCCCAAATGGTAGGTTTATATCGGTTTATGGCATTGGCTTTCCCACATTCGTTGGCCATGTTTTGCCTTGACACGGCGCAAGACGCCCAGCGAAGGGATGGAGAAGTTCTTCGTCTTGGATGGCTAGATTGATATGGATATTTTTTTATGCATACATGTAAATATATATATATATATATATATATGTTTGTGTGTTATGTATGTATAATTATTTATATGTATACATACATACATACATACATACATACATGTGTGCGTGCCCTCCACTAATCAAACATTGCAATGTAGAATCCCTGAACTGAATGGAGGACTAAATGAAGTAGTATGTATATATATATATTTATTTATTTACCGGCGACAAAAAAACGTTTGCAGGACATATAATATAAGCTTTCACAAGACTTCACCAAAAAAATGCCTAACGCGTTACGGAGGACCGAGCCACCTGAACGATACCTGGCCTCACTGAGGTGTTTGGATGAGGTGACCGAGCGAATCCAGAAGGCGGGTCACTTTGGAACGGGAGACCATTTGGGACTAAGATATTTCATTGAAAAAATGGATATGTATATGTAGATATACATATATAGATAGATAGATAGATAGATAGATAGATAGATAGATAGATAGATAGACAGATCTATAGTTATCTAGATATAGATATAGATATATGTATTTCTATACATATATACACTTTTACATGTACTGAACATAAATATGTAGATATATGTAATGTATGTATGGTATGGTATGGTATGGTATGGTATGGTATGGTATGGTATGGTATGGATGTATATATGTATGTAATTAACGTATGAATGTAATTAACGTATATATGTAATTAACGTATGTATGTAATTAACGTATGTATGTATGTAATGTAATGTAATGTAATGCAATGCAATGCAATGCAATGCAAAGCAATGCAATGCAATGCAATGCATGTATGTATGTATGTGTTTGTGGATCATCTGAAAAGATGTAAAACTTCTAACTTGCTTGATGAATTTGCTACGATGGTTTTCTTTTTTTGACGTCGGTAGCTTTTTCGGTTTTCACTTATTGTTCAAATAGCAGCAGGGGGGCACAGAAGGCCCATAGAGCTGTGC
>Ga0126342_10008060_pt1 | contig 18844 bp, 15 predicted proteins | sample Cyp1metagenome_FD_92528 | JGI IMG/M metagenome (GOLD analysis project Ga0126342, IMG submission 92528) | Coral microbial communities from Lord Howe Island, Old Settlement Bay, Australia - Cyphastrea 1 metagenome | ecosystem: Host-associated > Invertebrates > Cnidaria > Coral ...
AGGACGAGGCAGGAGGAGGCGGAGGAGGAGGAGGAGAAGGAGGAGGAGGAGGAGAAGGAGGAGAAGGAGGAGGAGGCAACTGACATAAAATCTAACAACCCTCACCTGGCAGGTGGGGAAAAAGGATTTTACCAGCAACTGAAGCAAAAAAACTGCGGTGTGATTCTTGGTTCAGGATGGAACCACTGGTTATCATTGTTCACATCAAGCCAAATGACACTCACAACCCACTTAGCCATGAAATTGTTGGTTATATGATGTTATATGTGATTACAGCAACCCCCAAACAAGATAGAAAAGTGTTTCCAGGACGCTATAGATGTACTATGATGTACTTCATATTTCCATATATTTCCAGGTTTCCCACTGTTCAATCCTTTTCATACGTTTCTATCTGTATTCATGGGGTTGCCATTCGAACCCCCCATCTTTACCCTGGTCCCTGTGGAACTTCCCGACTGACCTGGTGATTGAATTTGCACCTCCGCTTTGACGTAGACATCATTTCCTCGACGTTTTTCGTTTGGGTCGTTAGTTGACCAAGTAATCCAAAAAAAGGGATCTAAACATCAAGAAATGACTGAGTGGTGGTTTGAAACTCGCCCCAGTTAATATGCTCGTCAATTTGTTGATCCAAACATCCCTGTTTGAAACAACCAACATGTCAGTTTCACCCGCATGTGTGGATTCAAAGGTCTATAGCCTCTGGTAAACAAAGATTGCTGGAAATCTTGCGACCTTCATGGGACTTGGATATGTAAGTGTCCAGGATTTCGCATTGCCAAGATCATAGGAAGGTGGACTAGATGCAAAATGTGGCAATTGGCAATAGACAGATTCTGATTCCATGGTAGTTTTGTTTGGGCTATCTTCATGGAGTTCAGGTGTCGCGATATCTCTTTGAAGCCTCACGGCCAGCAGCTATATAGCAGCTATAGCACCTCTAAGGTGCTATGATATAAGGACCTTTTTGCCCTATCCGATAGGCACGGTTGCAGAATGACCACATGAATATCTAAGATATTCCACTGGTTGGTGGTTTGGAACATTTTTTATTTTTCCATATATTGGGAATAATCATCCCAACTGACTAATATTTTTCAGAGGGGCTGAAACCACCAACCAGCTAAGATATTCCAAGATTAGCCATGTTCGAAGACTTGGCTGAACGACCAGTTTAGACCTTTTCCCGAGGTGACCAATGTGAAGCAATGCGACCTGTGACACTTCGCTGAAATCGCTGAGGGCACCCCTGTCTGGGGAACTAGTGAACTAGAGGTAACTAGCGATCATCACCATGTATACCTACAACATATTGTAACATCACAAGATATAATCATTATAATATAACTGTAGACTACAATATAGACACCCTTTGAAAGGTGGTTTGTTGAGGCAGACCCCGGGGGCATACAAAAGATACATACCATCCTTTCAACCAACACAGACCCTGAGAATCACTGATTTTTCGAGGAAAGTCCTTTTGTAACTCCTAATTTTTAGTAACGTCTACCCCTCTGGTAATCAGTCACATGACTTGCTGGAAAATCCCCCATTTGGGTCTCTGATTTCCCAGCCAAGTTTGATGACACCGTTTCGGGTGTAGTTTCTGCAGGCGCTAAGTCGAGCATCTTTCACCAAAGTCCTCCGCTTTTTGGTCTGGCAGAGGGACTGTCTTGGATCTCAAAACATGATGGATTTGAAAAGCAACAAACATGGGAATTTCATCTACCAAATGGGGATATCATGTGATGATATACATGGGATATGAAGTTTAAAAGCTATGTGATTTGGATGGAAAAATGGGTTTGTCTGAACAGCTCAATTCCAATGAGGACCTCATGTTCCCCCGTTCAAAAAACGCAAAAAAATGCAGGTCCCTTTTTCATAGACAAAGCCATTTAAGATGAATCTGGATGAATTCGAATCGTTCACTCCATCCACCATCCAGGGATTTTTCTTGACGTGAGGTCATGATTCGTCATCCTGCACAAGCGAAAACGACCTATTTAAGCCAGGCCTTTACCCTCTGGTAATTTGTTACATAGCTATTGAAAATGGCCATTGAAATAGTGGATTTTCCCATTAAAAATGGTGATTGTCCATAGTTATGTTAGTTTACCAGAGGGTAGATTGACCAAGTTTGGACTTGTTTTTGGTCTCAGTTGCATTGGTGAAACCCAGGAAATTTGCGGACTGAAACCATGTGAAACCCATGTCTTTGCTGGTGATTTGTCTGGTGATTTCAACACATCCCCATTCTGAAGGAGTCACAATTTAGGCTTTGAATATATCTTTGCCCAGCACATTCTGAAGGATGGAAAGTCTCGATTCTATTACCATCTGGTTATTTAACATAGACATGGAAAATAACCATTTTTAATAGGTAAACCATCTATAAATGGGCAATTTTCCATGGCTATGTTAAATAACCAGAGGGTAAAAACCAATGTCTTGCATTTATAGAGGATTTTCTATCCCCACGGTTGATGAAACCAGAGGGTAGATAGATAGCTGGCAAAGACCACGGTTTTTTTTGCGACACGTTAGTGAGCAGGAAGGTGGTTTTTCGGGACAGCCAAAAATTGATGCTCTACCAAGAAAACCGTGATTTCTGTGATTTCTTAGCTTTAGCTGAGTGTATATATATATAACATCATGTTCCCCTCATTGAAAATACTTTCAACAACATCACATAACATAAGCCATTGACCTCACCAACAAGATCCAGGTCCGACCTTGAAAACAGTGATGCCATCCACCTCTTTCACCCTGATACCTTGGGCAGACTAGGCTGGCTGCCCACAAAACACTGAACTTGGTGGATGTGTGCCCTGATCAATTGGCGGCTTTGGACACAAGTGGGGACACATGAACAAACACATGAGTTGGGTACCTGAGAACTCTAAGATATGGCCATCTTAATCATTCTTCATCCACGGTCCATTGGGAGGTACCATCTATTTTTTTGGACAAAAAATGAGGACCAAACCTAAACCATCTCACCCTGGAAAATCCCATGGATTTGCCGAGGAATTTCTATGTGAGTAAATGTGTGTAGCCGCTAGGCTTGAATCCACTTTAGGATCAACGAAAAAAGGATGCCTCCGAAAATATTCTAGCTATATTAGGGTCAGCCCAAAACCATATCCCCATTTGTTTTCTCATGGAGTGGTTGAAGACTTGAAGACGACATGAAGATTAAGTCTAAGCCTGCAGTTTTCGCCAATAGGTGCCCGGGCGAAGTTCGAGTTCCACCTACCCAGGTGAGCAATGCGCTTGAGACATCGGCCCAAATCATGGTTACCCTCTGGTAAACAGCCACATAGCTATTGAAAATGGCCATTGAAATAGTGGATTTTTCCATTAAAAATGGTGATTTTCGCTATGTTAAATTACCAGAGGGTATAGAAATGGTTTGAACTAAAAAGGAGATCACAAAAACCAATCCTTAGGCCCAATCAATGTGGTGAAACCAATTTTGAAAGGAAAAGTTTGTAGATATTTTATAGCATCCCAAAACACTTGAGAAAGTGAGGAATGGTATGGAATGGTCTATGGATGATTATTGTATATTATTGTTGGATTTACATGGATTTACCATATTCTCTCAAAAGATAAATGGGTCAACAATCACTTAGATAGTAGACAACCCTGGAAAACCCCAGGGGTTGAAGTATATATAATATATTCACAGATCTCATAATTACACATGGAATGCACAAAAAGTGGTAAATGACCTTCCAAACTTGGAAACAGCCATTTTTGGGCTTCAAAGCTGGTAGTTTGCAGATGAGCATCGCTAAGCTGGTTCTGTCAATTTCTGTCATGTGTGCCTTAAACCAAAGCCTGGAAACATGTGGAAACCCAGCCGTCATGGAAAATCCAGGGACATCTCCAACAGATCCCCTAAAGTTTTTCAGCTGTCCATTGTCTGTGGGGATCCAAAAACAGTTGACCCAACAATTACTGGTTGGTGGTTGACCTACCCCTCTGAAAAATATGAAAATCAGTTGGGGTTATTATTCCCAACTGAATGGAAAGTCATAAAATTCATATTCCAAACCATCAACCAGATTACAAAACAATACCAAAAAAACGACCCAGAATCACAAAGTGCGAAAACGCTTGCAGCCCCACCTGGTCTTGGCTTCGATATTCGACCTGCTCAAAGTTGGCACAGAGATGGGATCCATCTTGAAAAATGATGGACTTCGTCAATGGGAAGGATGACATCCCATACATTATATATGGAAAATAAAACATGTTTGAAACCACCAATCAGACTGTGATAAAGGGCGCTTTTAAGCGTTGCACTGGACAACTCTTCAAATGGTAGTTCCTTAATGTTCCATGGAACTATATTAAAATATATTAAACTGGCACCTATCAGCCCAGAACTTTCATGCCATATGCCCAGGCATGACCTTCAGTTCAGGCCACCCATCCTCGTCCAGCCAGCAGCTGGCAGCTTACATGAATTAAGGCCAGCTTTTAAGGGATAGTTACCCTTACTAATCACCATTACAGTGAGGGTCGTTATAATATGTTATAATTCGTTATCATTCATCCAGATCATCCCCGTAAAAAAAAAAAAAAACATGATCTCCCCTAATTGTGGTATCATTTTGGTTGGTTAACCCATGACACCCATGGGGGTACCATCATTTTCCGAGGCAAATCACTGGTTTTATGATGTTTTATGTAATCTTCCCTCAGGTTCACGAGGCACGTCCCCACGTCCGCCTCAGGTACCTGCTGATTTTCGTCCACCATATCCACCTCAGAAAGGTGAAAGGGGATAGCAACCCCCGTTGCTATCATCTTGGTCATTCAATGAGTTTTCAGGACCCACCTGGCGAGACTCCATCAACACTTGGTGTCCGGGCCCACATGCGCAGGGACCCCACAGGCCTTGGGGAACAAGTCCCTTTTCCAGCGATGTAACAACTAGCAGCTTCCTATTGGGACGGGCAGTTTCCACGGTCGTTACGAGTACGGCAGAGGCTTTTTCTCATTGCTTCGATGTTTTAGCACTGCAAGCCAGCTTCGGCTACCAAAAAATGACCACTTTTTGACGATATGAATACATTCAGAAAATTCAAACGCATATCATCTATGCTTGAAGAAACACATAGCATATATAAACACGTTAACTAGTCACTACCAGGCGCCAAGGTTTTGTGCCATGTTGTGCCCCATGAACCCGTCGAATCATGGGCCACACATTTGTTGACCCAGACAATATTTTACCATGTCAAAGCATAGAAAACCAGAGAAAACCATATATAAAACGATATAATATATATATATAGTCATAGAAAACCATATAAACTATACCGACTAATTATAGCTTTGGTTGTTTAGGAAGAAACCTTTTTGGACCCCCTCGGCATCTCCGCCTGTCTTCGAACAGAGGATCTGGATCGTAAAGCCTCACAGTCCTCGTCAACGAAGACTTAGAAAAAATGCAGATTTGGAACGTGAACATGTTGGAAAACAATGGAAAACATATGAAATCCCGTGGATTTCAAAATCATCTTGCCCGGAAAACTGATAAAACATGACAAGGTGGTGTTTTGTTCCCCGATTTTCAGACACGACGTTCGAATGGCAAATTGCAGCTCATTGCAGCTCCAAAAATTCTGATTGAAGACTACACGAATTTCGAAAATTGTGAGAGTTGAAGCCACTATGATGGCTGGTTGGTAGTTTCAACCCCTCTGAAAAATATGAGTTCGTCAGTTGGGATTATGATTTCCAATATATGGAAAGTCATAAAATTCCATGGTTCCAAACCACCAACCAGTGAAGCCACTATGATGGGGATAGTGGGGAGATGATGCTGATGCTCTCTCGCTGGAAGTCCTGCTGAAACAACTGGTGGTTTTAAGTGGAGTTGTTCACCGTCAGATCTGAGCTTGGGGATCCACAAGGTTCCGGTGGCTTTTTCTATGAGCCCAACTCAGAATTTTCGTTGTGTCAAAACCAGGGGGACAGATTGGAAACAAGACATATGGGTATGGGTCAAAATTAGGTACCCCAAAATTATGGATGGTTAATACTAAACTAGACATTCACATCTGTGGTCCCCTAGGTCTTCCATTTTGACCCACATCCATAACAACACCATGTTGAGCTCTCACATGTTGAGCTCTCACCCGGGCAATTGGTTTTACTGGATCTCTCTGGGAATGACTGTTGCATAGCTAGAAATGGCCCATCCATAGATGATGTATCTTTTTTTCGGCTGCTGATTTTCCATACGTGAAGTTAGCAAAGGCTATCTGCCTTCTGAAAGTATTGGTTGGGTAACCCCAATACTCAGCGTCGATCAGCGTCGAACAGAACACTACGTCACTACGGATCCAACGACTTGACACATAACTTGGCAGGGGAGCCAAACTCTCGGGCACACCAAGCAGTTCTTCAGAGCTATACGTGTTGGGGAGATGCTATATCATATATCAATCATGATCATGTAGGTGATTGATATGTGATTGATATATGGTATATGATATAGCAAATCGTTGAAATTACGGTGCTAAACTGACTTTGAAACGGGGCTGTAGCGGCAACATGCTCGGTCCTACCTATCTTGAAAGTCTACAGTATGGACCGATCGATGTCTACTAACCCATCACGTGACCCATCATATTCTCGGTTGCTCATGTGTGCCATGGTCAAAATATCAAAGTATGGTATACCCTCTGATAAACTAACATAACTATGGAAAATCACCATTTTTCATTGGAAAATTCACTATAAATGGTGATTTTCCATAGTTATGTTAGTTTGCCAGAGGGTATGTTTTATTGTCATCCCACTGGGTATGTAAATCAACATATAAACCATTCATGGATTGATGATTTCCATCCCCCACCCCCCACATGCCACTGGTTGCAACTCCAATTAAGTTGGCTCGATGAGCCCAACTGGTTGAACCCTCTCAACCGCCAAACTGCGTGGGGTAGACTGGTCCACAAGATCTGGGAAAATTCTACGTAGTTCATCCTCAACTGGAAATAAAATGACATCAACATCATCAACATATACATCAACAAGGGTTTATCCATTGAAAAACGGATTGCGCTGTCTCATCACCATCAATTTTTATGGCCATCCTTGGCCAATCATGGCAGGACCCTGCCGTATGTTTTTAGGTCGTCACAGGTCGTCACAGCCGGAACCTGACTCCTGGGACTCCTGGGACTTCCAACTCAATGGGCTGCACGAAGGCAGTGACCAGGTAATCATGGTGCTGGTCATGGCCTCACGGGTACCCGGGATCCAGATCCGGAAATTTGATGCTTTTTTTTGCCTGGAGATGTAGGAAACGATCCAAAATTGCCCAATCCGAAAGTAAGCACAAACCAATTACAAATTATCAAAAAACATTCGAAAACATGGAAAAATTGGTAAATTAAGTCCTCGCCCAGCGCCCCAAGCGAGACTTTCCCAAGATAGACCTTCCAATCTATGCGTGACATGACGATGGTCCAATCTAAGGCTAAGGCAGCGAAATATACCATCACAAACAGGTCTATGACATAAAACCTCCAATACAGGTACCTTAGCCAGCCTCTGAACTAGTTCAAATGTTTTTTTTCTGTTTTCCACGCCATGTTTTGCTGCATCACCTCATCACCACAACATCTTCGAAACTTGCGCTCCAATTGTATGTTGTATATCTGTGTATATCTATGTATATCTGCATGTTGCTAGATAGATACATCGGACACAGAATAAGAATCTAGATGCCAAATTGTGTATATTACATAGTTTTACATGTGCATACTGTATGCATGTACAACATATATATATATACATACATACATGCATGTGTGTCTATTATGTGTCACCAACAGACTCAAACTATGTGTATTATGTATATATATACTATGCTATCCCCACCCAAAAAAACTATATAGCTCCCCCCCAAAACCTACCATATATATATATACATGACCATGATTATATATGCCAAAGGGCAAGATTCCCACAGCTTCCACTATTGTGCTTCCTGGTCATGCTTCCAGTCGAACAACCTCTCTTGACAAATGGATGTTCCCCTACCTTGGGTTTGTTGCTGATGACATCTTCATTTCCTTGCAGCACATCATACATAAGTTCGTGTATAATATATATATATATATCTAAAAGAGGAGTCAATTGGTACCACGATTTATCTATGTGCCTGTTTTATAACCTTTTGAGAGGACCATCTACGAGGTAGCTCATCTTAAATAATACTGCAAACCCTCAATTCAAATGAACCAATGATGCATCCGAATTCCGTCACCCATTGTTTGGGCGTAATCCAAGTGCAATCACCATCTTCCGTATATATTGTTTACATGCTTGTTTACTATGTTCAGTTGAGGATCAAAAACGACAACATCACAATTTGGAGGTTTCCCACAAGTCATCGTTTGGTACCCCCAAGATCATCGACCAGTTTCGTATTGAAACCATGGTGAGGACTGCGGATTCTCCAGTTTAAGAACCCCCAATTGGTACCATGTTTCGCATTTGGATACTTAAAAAAAAAAGAAAACATGGGCTGGTCATGGCTGGTTATTAATATATATATATATAATGCGTATATAATTCATTATAATTGTATATATATATGATTTATATGTGTACTATAATATAATCATATATAATCTATGATAAATATATATATATATAATCGACATGAATCTACATACTAGTATATACTACGTATCACCAGTAATATCGTAAAGACTTAGTACAAGTCGAGACCCGTGGCTCCCAATGGGTGACCTCCATCAGCTTCGCCACGAAAATTCGGATTCGCATTCTTTGACCACCTCGTGTCCTCTGGAGGAGGAGCCTTGGCAGCCGAGAGGCCAAACACGGCCTCAAAAAATGGGACCGGAATCGGGGACTTCCATGGGCTTCCTGTCAACTTAGGACTCGTGGCATGATCCAAGTAGAGCAACCAAAAACTAACACTTACCCTCTGGTAATTTAACCTAGCTATTGAAAATCACCATATTTAATGGTTATATCATATATAAATGACCATTTTCCATAGCTATGTTAGTTTACCAGAGGGTAACACTTAACGATGTGGAAAAAAACATGACAAAAAAACAGCCATCACGTCGGATCCTTGGAGATCCTTGCGCTTCACCTTCATTTTGACAAAGCTACGATTTGCTGGGCGGGAAAAAAATGACATTCTTCGGGACGGTTTACTCATATTGGGCTTACCACATTAAGCATCATTAAGCAAGAAACAAGGGGTGGGTACAGTCTTGGTTCTCTTTCAACAGGCGCATGATGCACTGTCCACCCCCCAATAAACTGTGAACAATACTTCCTAAGCAATGATGAATGGGCACTTTTCTTACTCAGGATTTGAAAAAAATCCAAACCACCAACCAGTGTTTCGATATCCGAGATACTCTACAAAATATCCAAAATGGTGGTCGATCAAAGGATTTGCTGTTAAAACACTTTTTGGCTGTGTCTGAAGGTGGTTCCCGGGGAATCCCCAAAGATCAGCCGACTAAGCTCCCAAGGACTGATTGACCAACCCTTCAAAAACTCTACCCTCTGGTAAACTATACAAAAAACTATTGAAAATGGCCATAGAAATAGTGAGTTTTCCCATTGAAAATTGTGATTTTCCATAGTTATGTTAGTTTACCAGAGGGTAACCTGGTGACACGTTTATGTCCTGAAAGGTGTGATGTCCAAGTACACATCAAAATGATGAGAAGCAAAAGGAAGTCAACAGATTTTGGAACAGAATAACGTGCCCTTTTGAAAGAGCACCCCAGGGTGACGTCACTTTTCTGATGGGGGTGGTTATCTTTTTTGACACGGAACTGAACGATGATGGCAGCTTATCCCCATGAGTTGCACACAAACAAAGCTGTCCGTATCAAAACCCATTTCGGTGGTACCCTCTGGTAATTTATCATACTAGTAGCTATTGAAAATCACCATGTTTAATGCGTAAATCAGCTATAAATGGCGATATTCAATAGTTATGTTAGTTTACCACAGGGTATCCCCATTTTCAGAGACACCCATATATTGCTCAAAAGAATCAAAACTGCAAAGTGGTGAATGATGACCACATGGATTGAGGACCATCCACCCAGCGATTTACCAAATATTGGTTGGTTATCTCATCAATATCCCAGTCATATCATCAAGTTGGTGAAAAAATCCCATTACTGGTTCAATACCAATCTCTGTTGATGAAATACCCATGTTGCATAGCTAAATCCCATGTTTTTTGCATGGCAAAAATCACATTATACCTTAGTTACATCCTCCTATATATATAATTATATACTGTATATATATATATATATATATGATATAATATATATATATGTATGTATATACTTATATATATATATACATGTGTATATATGTATTATACCCTCTGGCAGTCCAACATGGCTTGATGGAACCACCATTTACAGATTATGTTCAAATAAAATATCCTTTATATCTACAGGCTATTGCTAGGATTTTCATTTGCCACGTGCAACGTGCTTGAAAAACAACGAGTATACAGTATACATATCAAATATATATATATTTATATGTATATACGCATAATATATATATATATATATACATATATACATAATATCTATATATATACATATTATGTGGTATGTTATTGTTGGTTCCGCTGATCCCAAAACCGCGCGGGGTATACGGCATCCTTTGGCTCGACGGCGAGACGCTGGGGCCGAGCGGTTGGCTTTGATCCAATGCTTGTTGGATGCCTTGGGGCCGGCAAGGCATCCGGTGGGCGAAAAACACAGGGTACCCGGCCTGGTAAACATACAAAAAGCTATGGAAAATCACCATTTTCTGGATAAATCAACTGTGAATCACCATTTTCAATAGCTTTTTGTATAGTTTACCAGAGGGTGAACATGGCAAGAAAGTGGAAGAACTTGGGAAAACCTATGAAAAATATGGGGGAAAAGCCATGGGGGAAAACCCATCTGATGGGACAACCTATGAAAAAGGGATTGTTGATGCTTTATCTGCTCCATTGGAGGAAATCCGGATGTTTTTGATGGTGCAAAAACAACTCTTTCCTGCAGATTTTCCCAACAAAACCAATCCATTGAATGTAAGTTTATATCCCAGATATCTCAATCTTGATATCCCCATTGTAGCCCCATTGAAACGGGTTCAACCACTGCAGATTTTCCCATGAAGCAATTCCGGGATTGTTTAAATATGTTTAAATATGATACAAGTATGATACGTATGGGTATATAAATCAGAATCACGAAACAAAACTTCACACCTGAAATTAGATAAACAATATTTTTTTCTGGAAGCATCGTTTGCAGTGAGGTGGCTGCAAAGTCGCTATATGTTTTTCAAATATGTATTCATGATATAAAAGTTGCGGAACCTGCCCAAACGACAGCTTTTTGAGTGTAAATGTCCCATCTTTCCAAGCGACTTTGTGGTTCGAATCCTCTCCACTATTTCGCAAAGGCACAAAACATATTGGTAGTACATGATGTGTACTTTCTGGTCATTTGACATAGCTATGGAAAATGGCCCAAATTGGTTCGATGATTCCCCTGTTCACATTGTATGGTGATGTTCCAGTTTATATCCAATGATATTCCCATGATATTCCCACGGAGTATCCCCATGGTATCCCTATTGTATTCCCAATTGGATATCCCCACAATTCATGCACAATCATCCCATGGACGTGCTGTGCTGCATCTGAGCAGTGTGAAGATCATCCTAAAACTAATCATCAACCAAGCGGCATAACCAGCAGCCACTGCTTATCCGGTTCATAAATCCACAAATTCATGCCGCTTTGATTAAAATGTTGCCGTTTTCAGGATGGTTGTGCCCTCAAAATCCTATTCCATATGATCTACTCAAGCAGAACAAAAACATCTTTTGTGACGGAAAAAACACCATTACATTTCAACTCGTATTTTGTTGGTTAAACCACCGTTTTGATGGGTGAACCACCATTCAATATTGATTCAACCATCAAAAATGGTGGTTCAACTTCAACAAAGTACGATGGGATGAAAAATTGATGGTTGACAACTCCCTGCTCTTCAAAGTATATAGGCAAAGATTTTCTCAGAAAACAATCCGATCGAATGCGGAATTCGATTCGTCTCGCACCTGTCGAAGGCGGCGCTGCTGCAAGGCAAACCACCGGTCCTGTGCTGTGCTCCCCGAGTGGTGTGATCCCCAGTGAGTTGTAAGAGTCGCATCCTCCAAGTAAACTAAGAGCTTGCGATTGAAAATGCTTCGACTGTGGATGATGACTAGTTGTTTTCACAGCTTTAAACACGGTGATGTTCCATATGTAGTTCGCAAACTCTGAGTTTACTAGTGATTCGGACCAGGACTGGGAACATGTCCTCCCGCCGGAGGATTTTGACGGCGTTTTTTTTTGTTCGCACCTATCTAGGCATCGTATCTAAATAAATTCATGATGTATTATATATTATAATATACATATATATATATATTATGTATATATATATATATATGCACGGAATATCATGGAATATTCCCAGTTATACATTGGATGACATCTATAGAATCTATTGGTGGTATTTTGGGTTACAGACATGTATAAAAAACGAATTTTCATTGGGATGCAGATCCAAGTGCCATTCACAGATCGGGCGGCATGTCCCCAGGTTTGCTTGTCCCAGGCCTGTCCATGATTCACCATTTTAAGCAGCGCTAAATACATGGGTTATCATGGGACTGACAGTCACCTCTGGTAAACTAACATCACTATGGAAAATCACCATTTTCAATGGGTAAATCCACTACAAATGGCAATTTTCAATAGCTATGTTAAATTACCAGAGGCTAACTGACACAACATAGCAATCTTAATGGGTAAAATTCTGACTAACCGCTGGAAATTGAGCCCCACCATACTTTTAAACAAACCCGAAAAAAAATCCCCATGTTACGCGGGTGAAGCCCTTGTGCTTCATGGCGAGTCATAACGGCAGCCCCGTTGCGCAGATCCTCCAAATCGATCTGCGCTCGACCCAATGGAACATGCGAGGAGGCCCAGCTGCTCTTGCTCCGCACCTGGCTGCACCAAACTCCGCCCCGAAAAACAAATATGTGGATCCAAGGTGAAATTTCTGGATGTCACCAAGTTTCAAGATTAGATTTCACCAAAAAGATAGGATCTGGGTAAATTATAATATTTCACTAACCTGAATTAAGGCCATTTGGGGATGATTCTCCTTACTAACCATGATTCCAGTGAGGTCGCAGTGAGGTCGTTATAATTTACCCAGATTGGATTATGTAGCCAAGAAATTTGGATTTCATCCAGATTTCATCAATGATGGGAGATCATGGGATGTTTTCATGGGACATTTGATATTCAGCTTTGTCTGAGAATATGGCATCCCCAAACCCAGTGGTTAATGAACATGTCCCAACTCAAAATGGCAATTTTGGGCTATACCCCATTTTTAGACACATCCAAATAGTGATAAATTACGTGTCCTATCTCTTGGGGTTTACCACATGTTACCACGTTAATCGTTCAAAGCCCAATTTTTGTAGGAAAATTAAATCAAACGTTGATTTGGGAATATACTCTCAAACGTCGGAACCCCATTCCATCCTAGCGTTTCAAATATCCTTTCCGCCATGTTTTTTCATACTGGTAGCACTGGTATATGGAGGTTTCCTAAGTCATGAGGGTACCCACTGGCATCAGTCGCCTCGATAGACAGGAAGGCCTCACCCACCAGCAGAGCATCCATCCTGGGCCCAGTTGGAGATGGACAGGAACAATTATGGGGAATTGCTTCATCAAAGATGTGAATTTAAGATGTTTTTTGAATCGTGAAGAGGATGTGGATTTCACATGATTTGACAATGCAATACGACCATGAAGTACAATTATTCGATATATCCAAGCCGGCTGTGTTTGACCACTTTTGATCGTTGTCAGTGCTTTGACCTATTTTGACCCATATCCATATCCGCATGATAACACCAGGATGGCAATGCATGTCCAAAGAGCTATTTGAGCAATCTTCAAAAACCATGAAATACTGGTTAAGAACATCATCCAGAACGGGATGGAACCCCGTTCTTGGATTATAATCCCCAATATATGAAGGGTAGATTTTCATCCCCGAACTCATCATCAACCCTGCCAGGGGTAGATCGCAGCCACTGCTCATTTAAAGATGTTTAAAACCTCCAAATGGTACCACCATGGGACATTTTCGGCACGCCGCAGATATGGCGGGTGTAGAATCCCGACACACACCAAGTGACTGGAGTGACTGGAGTGACTGGATACTCCATCCACATTGACACAAAAAAGGGGCATATATCATATACCCTCTGGTAAACTAACATAACTATGGAAAATCACCATTTTTAATGGAAAAATCCACTATTTCAATGGCCATTTTCAATAGCTATTTTGACATAACCAGATGGTAACCAACTATCTAATCCTCCATATCTGAGAGTTAGTTTTTTGTTCACCCATCTTCCCATGATTTCTCATCTCTCTTGGCTCACTTGAGCTGTTCTATGACTCCTCCAAGTCCTCCAGAAATGGGGGGCTTCAAAAAATGTGGGGTCCCCAGTCGTCACCATGGGTTTCAATACTAGTCGTCATGTTCATCCAGAAAACTTGGATGACAAAAATTGGGCAACCCCCATGACAAAACGGAAACCGGCCATATATCAACGGTTAACCATCGTTTATAACTAGGTTAACTATGGTTTATGGTAGATATTCCCATCATTTTTCCATCATTTTGCCCATGAAAGTCGCCTTTTTGTTGGTGTAAAGTGACCAACAATTCCCCGCCGCCGCATCGCCAAGTTTCAACACTGAGCTGTAGATGTCAAAGCCCCGACCATCCGCTTCGTAGACCTGAAAAGAAACCCATGGGATTTTACGGAAAGTTGGGAAATGGCATGATATCACCCCTATAGCCTATATAACTATTGGATATATAACAATATAAGATATATAACTATATGAGAGGATTATATATATATAATATATAACGTTATTAGATATTTGAACAAAGTTCTTATACAACTATTGGATATATAACAATGTATAAGCTTATCTTAGTAACATAATGTAACATGATATATGATGTAACCTGATACAACGTGACAGATACACTCTCTGTTTCTTTAACATTTTTTAACGGTTTGCTCTGGGAAATCACCATTTTTAACAGGTAAATCATCATGTTTATCATCTATTTTCTATGGGCCATGGTTTCCATGGCTATGGTAAATAACCCAGAGGCTAGCCACTTAGATCTCATGACTTTGATTCTTTACACCACTTACTAGTGAAACTGCACCCCCAATGATGCCATCTAGTTATGACATTCACAGTTCGCCATGGAAAATCCGTGCTTTTTATAGGTAAACCATCTATTTCGATTAGGGCCATCTATACCATGGCGAACTGTTAGTCATAACCAGGTTGGGTATAGCATTGGTAAATTTGTTTTCAGCCTTCCCAGGTTGTAATTATTGGGTGACATCATACCACATACCATGATTACCATGATTCACTGTACCATGCTGTAGCCACCCATTGGTCGAGCCCAATGACTCGGGATCAGGAATGCTGGCAAAAAGAACTGGAGGATATCAAATGGATCTTGAATTCTTTAATTCTCTATACCCTCTGGTTATGTCAAAATAGCTATTGAAAATGGTGATTTATAGTGAGTTTTCCCATTAAGAATGGTGATTTTCCATAGTTATGTGGCTGTTTACCAGAGGGTAATTCCCTGGTCATTGGACATTCTATGAAGCCCTTGATCTTGGCCGTGGAAACGGCGTGTTTCGACCCTGTGCAACGCACTTAAAGGAAAGCAGCTCGGGACTGCTGTGCTTTTTTGGGTAGAGAAGATCTTCAAAAATCGCTTGGGTAAACTAAATCCCTGAAACAAAGTAAATTATACTGTAATACTGTTCTTTCTTTTGACGCTTGACTATATATAACATTATATAACTATATATATATGCCTCTTTATAATATGTTGCATGAATGTATTATGTTGTATAATTAGATGAACCCCCATTGCCCAATTACTTCAAATCCTATGGTTTAAAACACCAATTGGTTTATGTATTCATAGAGATATCAGTCTATAAATATGTTTGCATACACACACACATTTTTTGAACTTATAATTTACTTATAAGTTATAAGTTGTAACTGTTAACCATATGTTAATAAAATGTAATGAAAACATAATATATTGGGTTCATTCATATATATATATATATATTCTTCCGTTTTTCACATAATGGAGCGTTCTCAACACCATTTTTTCCCAGTTTATGGATTCAGTCATAATCCAAAATAGTACTAGTATATCGGAAATATATCCCAATGTATTACCATTATATGTTTCTCCCAATTTTTGTAGCAATATAATTAACCCAATAGAATCCCCTAGATTTGGGTAGCCATAGATCTCATGACAATCCTACAATACATTGGATAGATTTGGGTAGTATAAACCCATATAAACCCATATGAAACATTATAAAACCATATTAAACCGCCAAAATCATCCACCGTTCCCGGCCGCTTTTCTTTTCGGAAAAAAAAAAGTTACGCGCACCGTGGCGTCGAAGGTTTTCTCCGCCAGTTCCCATCGATCTTGGCGGCCGCTGAGGGACATGACCTCAAAGGCGTGGCCAGGGGTGGCCATCTTTTCATGGAAATTTCTAGGGGGAATCCCATGGACATTAATTAATGTCAACCCTGGATACCCTCTGGTTATGTCAACAGTTAGCTATTTGAAGCCATGGCCCAGTCGAAATTTAGTGAGTTTTCCCATGAAAAATGGTGGATCTTTCCATAGTTATGTTAGTTTACCAGAGGGAAAATAAACCATTGTTTATGAAAAAAAGGGTGGTATTCCTCCAAGAGTCATGATGTGATACTTTTTAATGGTGAATGATTCATAACTAATTCACAGGGGTTGGTAAATGTCCTAATTGAACATCACCCAACGCTTGGGGATAAATTCACAGGAGTTGGTAAATTTGGTCATCACCCAACGCTTGGGGATATCTGGGATATAACTGATATAACCTCCAACAGATACTTGAAAGTGATGTTCGTTAAATCCGCTTAAAACGATTTCCATGCACCAAACCCCGTTTTTTTTTCATGGGGATCCAATGCAGGATGGAACCCCCCCAGTTATAAGTTGCTTTATAAACCATTATACCCTCTGGTAATTTAACATAGCTATTGAAAATGGCCATTTATAGTGGATTTTCCCATTAAAAATGGTGATTTTCCATAGTTATGTTAGTTTACCAGAGGGTAATTCCCATGAACTATAGTTCTATGAGTTCTATATCTACCATAAACCATCGTTTTTTCGCCACTTATTTTAGGCACCTGAACGCGAGCTCGAACGGGGGCCCCGTTTTGTTGTGGACTCTCGAGCTGAACGAATTTCCATGGGGATTTTCTGAGAATCCAACGGTAAAATTTCATGGGAAATTCCATGGGAATCATGGCATTTATCTTGGTATCTACCCTCTGGTTATGACTAACATAGCCATGGGAAATGGCCCATAGAAATAGATGGTTTACCGAACTTGATAGTATGGTGATTTTCCATGGCGAACTGTTAGTCATAACCAGATGGTAATGGGAATTGAACAAGGTATGATGGTTGGTCTTTATACCCCCACCCCAATATGAAAAAATGGGATGACAATTGGTATGTTTCATGGAATGTAGCATTTAGATACATTGATCAAAATTTGGTTCATAGAATTGGATGATGGGAAAATTTACAGGAAAGCCCTATATTTGATGGTAAAAACCATGGTTTCCTGTAGATTTTCCCTTAAACCAATCCAATGATTGGTGGGATACATAGCCAACACCACGACAATCTAGTTTTTCCAAACATGGTTTTCATAGACCCCATTTATGACCCCCGAGATATGGCCATTAAACATACAAAAAGCTATTGAAAATTGCCATAGAAATAGTGGATTTACCCATTAATAGCATGGTGATTTTCCACAGCTATGTTAAATTACCAGAGGGTAACTAAGGCTACTTCACCAATTTTTGGCCCGTAGCATCAAGGACAACTTCGACTTAAGATAGCAACCAAAAATACCCTCTGGATCCCTCTGGTAATGACTGTTACATAGCTATTGAACATGGCCCATTTCGTTGATTTGCCTACCAAAGATTGTGATTTTCCGTAGCTATGTTAGTTTACCAGAGGGTATCATTTTCAGGTAGTTTGCTACTTTTTCCGGAGTTCTCCAAGAATATGTTTGCATTTTCATCATCAAAAACAGGATGGAAATTTTCCAAAACCTGTCACCTTAAGCTGCTGAAAAGTGCTGCCATTTGGGGATGGTTCATGATCGAATTCAGATCTAAGGCGGGCCCTCCGGTAATCAGTCACATGGCTTGCTGGACAATTCCCCATTGATGATTTTCCTATATTTTCCCGTTCAAACCTGGATTTATAGGGGATTTCTGGATTTAGCCACGTTTGATTCCCGGATGTTTGCAATGAATCTTAGAGACCTGGCCATGTGGCCAGTTTCCCCAATAGAACAAGATGAAGCCCACGAACCCGAATGCTCACACGTATGTTAATGGTACAGATGTCAAAACACATGATTATGCAGTCACGCACAATACCTTTCTGCAATAGTTTATTTGAACAGTCTTGTACATGTTTCCCTTGTTACCAGTCTGCAGTGTGGAGTGGAAAGTGTAGAGCGTGGAGTGTGGAGTGTGAAG
>Ga0126342_10008061_pt1 | contig 18843 bp, 14 predicted proteins | sample Cyp1metagenome_FD_92528 | JGI IMG/M metagenome (GOLD analysis project Ga0126342, IMG submission 92528) | Coral microbial communities from Lord Howe Island, Old Settlement Bay, Australia - Cyphastrea 1 metagenome | ecosystem: Host-associated > Invertebrates > Cnidaria > Coral ...
CAGGCTTTGGACACTACTTGGCCAAGCAACTCGTTGAAGACTCTGATTGAAATCACGACTGAAACTCAATTGCTGTAAATTGCGTGGCCAAGTCACTTCTTCAAAGCTTGGAGTTTGGTGGCCGAACACCAGGCTTTGGACACTACTTGGCCAAGCAACTCCTTGAAGACTCTGATTGAAATCACGACTGAAACTCAATTGCTGTAAATTGCGTGGCCAAGTCACTTCTTCAAAGCTTTGGTTGAAGCTGAAATCAAATGTCAGGCTTCGCAAGCTATCTGGCAAGGTTACACCTTCAAGGCTCTGGTTGAGAGCCTGTCCAAAAGTCAAGTTTTGCAGGTTGCTCGGGAAGGTCACTTGCTTTAGGCTTTGGTTGAAATCACCCCCCAAGGTCAAGCTACACAGACTGTGCAGCAATGTCACTCGTTCCAGGCTATGGTTGAACTTGCTATCGAAAGTCAAGCATTGCAGACCACTGGGCAAGGTCGCTCGTTCCAGGCTCTGGTTGAACTTAAAACCCAGAGTCAAGTTGTTCAAACTGTTCGGCAATGTCACTGCATCAAGGCTCTCTTCATAGTTGCTTCCCAAAGTCAAGCTTTGCAGACTGCTGGGAAAGGTCACTCCTCCAAGGCTTTCGTTGAACCCAGAATCAAATTCCAAAATTTCTAGGCCCACCAAATAATCCAAGGAGGTAGCACCTACTATCCGTGTCAAGCCTTCCAAGGCAAGCTCTTCCTCGGAGACTTCTAATCCTTGAACATGTTTCCATGCTGAAAACAGATCTAGTGGAACGCAAGTCAACGACAGTGTAGAATTGGCCTTGTTCTTGCAGTGTTTGGTCCAGCACCATCGGTGTATGCAGGTGATACACTAGAGGCTTTGCACCTCGAACTAGTGGAAGTTGCTCCAAGATCATCCTGCACACTTCGCGACGCAGGGCTCCAGGACTGACACTTAGAACGCATCCTTCACCACTGAGGCATAGTACATGGAGACAAATCAGGTCAGACGGGTCAGAGCCACCACCAGCACCGGTGGACATCAGAAAAATCCTCTCCTGCTACTGGACAAATTTCACTGAAATCGTTGGATTTGAAGGGAAACGCTGAAGAAACGGTCGTGTCTCCCAGCAATTGAAGAGGTTCTCTGTAAGTTGTCCCGTCAATTCTGGAAAGACAAGGACAACCCATTTCCATCCATGAAGGCCAAACCACCAACACAACATACCGCCATTGCTTTTGTGGAATACCCTTCAACAAAAGTAATGGCCAACCGGTGTAATTTCTGTGTTTATTTCTGTGGCTAGAAAAAATGCCCATCAAACTAACCTTTGGTGTCACCAGTCGGTTTCCCCAGCACTTTTGCTGGATTTGTCCAACGGTGCGGTATGGTCCACCAGTTTGTGGCCATTTTAACAACGGCATTTCTAGTTCATGGATGATGATCCACAATTTATATCAATTTATTGGGTAATTTCACCATTGCTAATAGCCAATCAACCGTCAACCATAATCTACCGATTATATATATATATCACCATATTTTTGCTGGCTAAAAATACTTATTCTTATGTATATACCACCAGTTTTCAGCAAAGTACCACCCCTATGGTTGATGGTCAAAATCTCTTACTCAGGATACTTAAACCCGTTTTTTGTCTAACCAACAGCTGTTCACATTCACTGCTTCCAAGGGAAGATCATCCTGCTTCGTAAGTCATTCATATCCCTGGTAAGTCCCAAATGGGTTTTAACCCCAGCTATTAACCACTTAGGACCCTGGGGTCATCGTCCAAGTACTAATAGCTAATTGGTAATATTGGTTAAAACTGGTTGGTGGTATACCTACCCCTCTAAAAAATATGAGTTCGTCAGTTGGGATGATTATTCCATATTATTCCCTATGTGGAAAAAATCATGTTCAAAACCACCAACCAGACATACTATTCTACAATAGCTAATTCACAATAACCACTCATGTGCCATTAAACCCGAGATATATCACCAGTTTTTATTCCCATTCATGTCCCATTAAACCCCATTAAAGCCCCTGGATCTTCCCATGGATCCCACGAAATTTTCATCCGACCGGTCGCCTCCTTGACCTTCTTCACCTCGGGCACGTTTGCTGGACTCGCTTCCTGCAAGGCCTCGATTTTCTCATCGGGTGGTCATCGCTTCCAATATCCCAACGGTTCCAACGAGCCAAGAAAAACGAGCCAATTGTGACACTATAACGGCTATAGTGTCAGTTTAGCTGATATATCTATCTCTATGACACTATTGGTTGATATAGTAGATATAGTATCTGGTTATATATAGTATATGATTATATACAGTGATTGATAGATGCAGTGATGACATTATGGTTAATACTAATATAAATATATCAATGACGAAAAACATGATATACCAATTTACCTATTATGCTTGGGTTCCACCTAGCTATTGGATTGTTACAATCATATTGGGAGTTTTAATTATTATAATGGATATGAAGTTGATAAAATACATAAAAATATTGGATATAACTAGCCAACTGATATATTGTGTATATAATAACTAAAATAGGGATGCAATTTATGTAATGAAACAGCACCAACCAATTTGGAATATCGGGAAATAGCACCAACCAAATTGGGATATCCTAAGGATCAATGTGAGAGTAAAAGGGGGGCTTAACTGGATAAAAAAACGTTGGATGGAAATGGATGATGTCCACATCTACTTGACGATTCGATCATGTGTTTCTTTTGTGTTTTTTTTTTTTTTTCCCGGTGTGCTTGAAGATGATTTGGTTTGTGGTTTCAACCTACCCTGAAAAATGATGGAGTTCGTCACTTGGGATGATGACATAGTTCAACTGAATGGAAAGTCATAAAAGCCATGTTCCAAACCACCAATCAGATGTGATATGTCAATGCCGACAAAATGATCACTTCATCGGCAAACACTGATTAACCCCTATAGTCGCCTATAGTCCTATAGTTCTTGGTGGTAGCCTATTTTCAGAAAACGCGAAGTCCAAGCATGGAAAACATACCCCAAAACGATCCAAAAAGGAATTTCACATGGGTAACATCATGATCTTCGGATTACGTGCTGAAGCTTGGATATTATGGATTGCTTGCAATGCTGCCAGATGCCATGGAAAAGGCTGACACACCTGACACACCAACAACAACGTCACTTTACAAAAATCTGGCAAAGTCTATGATGCTCGATCTTTCTACTAAACATGGTGTGTCAACTGCAAATCCTCCTGGTGGGGCGGCCACACATGCCACGTGTCGTATCTGAGAATGGAGGATGTACCTCCAATTATCAGTATTTAATAGGCAACATGACGATAAAGCAAGGGATTCTGGGGTGCTTTTGAAACAAACACATACTGCATGCATATTAGCATGCCCACACATGTCGGTTTCTTGCGCTTGATCGGCATGTCCCAACCATCAAAGAAATTGCGTCACCAGCAACCATCTTGAGGTCATTGAGACAGGGATTCTCACAGTTGGTCAGTGAAAAAACTCCCCATTAACGACCAGTTGATTGAGTATGCACAACAAAAAGAAATCAACCACCATTAAAAACGCACATTTATCCCATGATATATCCAATTTGTGCTGATTAAAAACTCTACGTGACAGTTAGGTCGTTAGGTCCCAATTAACAAATCAACACCCATTTTGGTCACCGCTGCCTCATCCACTAACTTCTTTGTGGCTGAAGCCAGGTGTTTTTGCACGGTTTCCTGGACGCTGTCACCCAAGGACATCCCAGTGGAAGTGGGAGTCCTACAACTTCCACACTTCTAGGGTACCAAGGTTAAGAACAAAAACACCAAACGATTGTCTTCAAACGATTTGATTACCTTAGGTTCCTCACCAGATTACCGCGGTATATTATGGTGCTAAAAGATCCGTTTACAGAAACGTGTCAGATTAAAGAGAGCTGTCACAAAAGCAGTATACATCAATTGTGGATAATTGTGGTCTGTTGATTTCGCGTCAGCCCTGTCAACCAAAACAACAGCTAATTACAACTAACAGGAACCTGGACAAAAATAACCCCCACATATGAACAATGAGCAGCAAAGACTCCATTTGAGTTCAATCTGTTCAGACTGGTCACCCAGCAAACCGCATGTTCCATAGGAAAACCAATTTTTAGCTGGTTAGTACAAAACAACATCTACAGAAGAGACTGCTTAGTTTCAAACTAACAATCTAATGCTTGCATAGAAACGTATACCACGTGAGCCATTAATTTCCATGTTGCATAAACATTAGTTGGTTGTTCCGCTACTATATTCGTTGATATTCCACTATTGTGACCACCAAATCCACCTTTATACCCCCATGTTTGTTGGTTCATTCCCCCATATTTACGACATGTTGGGTGTATTTACTCGTTCTATCCCCATTTGCCGATAAGTTTCCCTTTAATTATATATGTAGCATCCCATCCAAATTGCCATGAGGACACCCCCTGTCCCAGTCCTCCAAGCTCTTGGACTCTCCATCTCCTGGCATACAAACTGTTGCCATGTGTCAAACGGGGAAATGGAGGTACCAACTATCCAAGAATCCTGGACATAGTTGGAGATCATGGACAGAATTGGAATTACTTGGATAATACCGTTGAAAATGGGTCTATTACCCAATGTTCAAACAAAATGTCACTTCACAGAATGAACCAATTATATCCAATTATCCGATCCACGGTTTCAAAATATGACAGCAAATGGGGATCATATGGGATCATCATGCATAGATATCCCAAGTATGATGGCAAAACCTGTACTTGCATGTTTGAAACCACACAAAGTGAAACCCTCCAAGCTTAGATACCCTGCAAAAGAAATGCTGAGTTGGTATACTCGTTGTTTCTGAATTTACATAGCCATGGTATGCCATAGATGACCCATGTAGTTCGATTATGGGGGGAACTCATGCCTGGACCACCCTAAGTTCCACAAAAGTGGTGATCAAAGTAGCTACGAGATAAACTGGACCGACACTGAACCTGATGAACCTGATTCGTGGAGTACTGGTGGATAGCGGCTGTTTCTTGTTTGACCCCAAGCCCTTTCACATGAATGTTAATGTTTGTTCTCACCTGATTCTAGTCCTAGATTTTTCATTCACTGACCTGCTGCATTCTGCAAGTGAGTCATTCACGAGATTTCGAACACTCCTATGAAACAAATCTTCCACTGGAAGCTGGAAAAACCTGGGTCCAAATCTCAGTCCCCACACTCCCCACCATCCCATGTAAAAAACCACGCTGCTTGGTGGTTGATTGGATCATCCCCAATCTGGTTGGGGAAAATAAAACACATGTTCCAAAGCACCAACGTTTGTTGGGATATATGTTGGGATATAGTTGATGTTAAATAGTTATATGTTAGGGATAGATGGATAATATGTTAAATAAAATTATCCCACTCTATATTCATAGAATCGGATTATGGGAAAATTTACAGGAAAACCCTATATTTGATGGTAAAAACCATGGTTTCCTGTAAATTTTCCCTTAAACCAATCCAGTGATATATGTCACTGGAAATCGGATGTCACTGTGTGTCCAGGAAACCAAAAAGATCCCGCGCTCCTGCCCCGGCATCGATCCTGGCTGGGGCCGAGCCGATGTCCGGGATGGAAAACCACACGCTTCCTGGTTGGTGCTTAGGACCTACCCCTCTGAAAAATATGAGTTCGTCAGTTGGGATTATTCTTCTCAATCTATGGAGAATTTTTTAACATGTTCCAAACCACCAACCAGCTTCGTTTGTTACTTGTTGAAAGGCTTTTGGAAAAGACACACGGGATAACAATTGTTTTTTCTGTATGAATGAATGTGTATATAGTAAAATCAGGCTACAGACCTGCATGATGAATCATTATGATTGGGTTTACCTAATTGGAAGACACCGCTGCCAAGTGTATCCAAGTAACCCATAGGCTTCTCCCATCTGCTCGAGGCTGGCGTAGCTATGAGGAACCTTCCGGGCTGGGAACCCGTACCCCGGTGAGGCCTGGACATCTTGGGGCCCGGTGGTATTTTGCATAAAATGGCCCATTTATGGATGATTTTCCCAGCTATAAACCTCCATTTATAAGGGATTTATTGGAGTTTGCCAGCTATAAACCTCCATTTATAAGGGATTTATATCATTTATATGTATACCCTCTGGTTATGATTAACATAGCCATGGTTTTTCGATGGCCCATAGAAATAGATTGTTTACCATTCTTAAAAATGGGTGGATCTTTCCATGGCTATGTTAAATAACCAGATGGTAATTATACATATGTGGTGCCATCAAAGAAGTGGGGATATGGGGGTTTGATACCAAATTGATCCAAATTGGCGAACCCCCAAATCCAAAAAAACAGCATTAGTCATGTTATCTAGTAAGCGAAACCAATGGTTTTGGGGGACCACCAAGTTGGAGAACCATCCATGTGTCACCAAAACTACTAATCGCTTGCCCCAGAATGTCAAATACCCCAAACAAAACCCTGGTGTTGGATTGGCTTTTTAGAAGTTGTTCCTCCCTTCCCTCCAATGTCAAACAATAGAAACCATGCTTTAATAGGGGAAATATCCACGTCCCAATACAAGTAGCATGAGGCTGTTTATGGTTGTTTAATATTCCGTGGAAGGGATTACTCAGTTAACTTTGTCCCAATCTCACTGCTGCAGCCAGCCTGGTTCGCCCGCAAACCTTAGTGATTTTCGTGAGAGCACTGCACATCAATCCCAGGCAAATCAGCTACGCAGAAGGGCATCCAGTTTCTGACATCACCTGATCACCTGTACAGCGGTGCACCATAGAATAGTTTCTAAATCCTTCATCTACCATTATTAACCTTCATACCAAAGCAAATCTTAGATACACTGCAGCATGGCATGTTGAAAAAATATATATATATATATTGATTGAGGACTGAAAACATATATATCTATACGTATATATATATATACACATAAATATATCAGAACATATCTATACTTACCATTGTTTACCTACTTAAAACTGAACATATTCCAATCAATCATCAACCTCGCCAAAAACCCAGAGTTGTCCAGATCTACTTCCAGTCATCAAGTCGTTGCTGAGGCCCACATCACACCACTGTTGCACATGGAAAGTACACATCGTCACACATACAAACAAATAATAGTATTGTGGTATAACCAATAATAATGGTTAACAATAAGAAACATAATATATTATATAATATATATATATATATATGTTTTTTAATAATAATAATAACAATAATAATAACGTGCTCACCCCTATGCTTTGTTGGTGGCCAATTCCGTCCCGATTCCACGTCAACAGAATTCATGCATCGGCTTATTGGTTGAACCACCATCTATGTTTGTCCAAAAAATAGGAGGTACCTCAACATGGCCACAAAAAAATGAAAACATGTATTGATGGACGTAAACCATGTGAGTTTGTTTCCCACCATTTCAAACAACCCCCAAAATCAACCCACGTTGGCAAACTCTGTAAATTTAAAAATTAAAAGTGCCCATATTCCACTGGTTCATCATCATATTCACGCATAAAACCTGCATCTTCGTGTATCGACCTTGAAACCACTATCAACCTTTATATATTTTGGTGATGTTCCCACGTATCTCCAGTATTGTTGGTTTTACAACTAATTATATTCATTGTGGGTCATGGGTCTATCTAAAAACATTGCTTTCCCTATCACCATATATCACGATGCAAGTGTTAGGTACTCCTAACTTCTGAATAAACCCTTATCAGCAGTGTCCAAGCCGCTCTGTAACCCCTTAATAATTAGTGTTTGCTTAATAGGGTCCCCTATTTATCGAATAGCATCAAAACCCCCTAAAATGACAAATCAATCAATTATAATTGACCCAATGAAAAATACTATCCTTTATCCCCATTTTGGCTATAATTTAAACCCATATTTTATAGTTAAATGCTTCATCAACTAAATGAAATAAGTAGGAATAAAGTCGATGTATGGATCCAAATAGTTATAACATGTTATAACCAATTAAATCCATCATTTATTATAAATCAACATCTTTTTGCTGCAACAAATTGCCTATGCCACTGAGGCCCAAACCCGGCGTGCTGCTGGGCCGAGACTTCAGGCCCTTGCGCTGCAGGACACTTCGCAAGGCCCAGCCCAAGACCTGTGTCGGTGGTTTGCCGCCCTTCTGAAACATACATTAATGTTATAATGGTATAGGGATTAGTATATGTAAATATGAGTATATAATGTACATATATTTTTTTAAATGGAATAAAGAATCGAAGGAAGTTAAGAAGTCAAATTTCCGACAATATGGGCAGAAGAAAAAGCAGAGATGGGAAGAGACAGATAAGATAAGAGAAGAGAAGAGCAGAAGAGAGAAGATCAGAGAAGAGAAAGAGTCAGAAGAAAGAAGATGCAGGTGCGCGAGAAGGTAGGACAGTCGCGATTCACTGTGTTTTTCCAATGTCTGATTTGTGGCTCCGGAGGGTCGAAAAGTAGGCTCGCTAAAGCTGCGGATGCAGAGCCATCTGGCCAGATGAGAGATGAAAAATTGCACGCCGTTGTGGCACTAAGCGCATTTCCAAGTCAAAATGTGCAAAAAAACATAAGCTTCGGAGCGCTTTTAGAAGTTGTGATGTTCAAAAAGTGCACGCCGTTGTGGCGCGAAGCACATTTGCAAGTCAAAATGCGCAAAACACACCATGCTCGGACCACTTTCGAAAGTTGAGATGTCTTAAAAGTGCACGTCGTTGTGGCGCTAAGCACATTTCCAAGTCAAAATGTACAAAACACGTCAGTTGGGGCCATTTTTGGAAGTTGGGATGTCGAAAAAGTGGACGGTGTTGTGGCGCGAAGCACATTTGCAAGTCAAAATGCACAAAACACACCATGCCCAGACCACTTTTGAAAGTTGAGATGTCCAAAAAGTGCACGCCGTTGTGGCGCGAAGCACATTTCCAAGTCAAAAGTGTAAAAAAACCACGGGTTCGGAGCACTTTTGGACGTTCAGATGTCATCTTGCATGGCAAATGCAAGGGATTGTGCATCTTGTCAACAGTGAGCAAAACGTGAGGGTTTTGTAGCATGTCTAAAACCGATGGCAGACGTGGGGCATTTGCAGAGGATCCGGAAAGATGCATGTCGCGTGGCAGGCGCAGTACTAGAGACATGTCCATCAGAGATGTGAGAAGGGTTGCATTTTGGAGCATCAGATCTTCAGTTTTGGGAAGATGATTTTGCGTGACAGGTGCAGCACTGCGTATGACCCGGTATCACTTTTTCGTTGCAGGCGCAGTAGTTTAGACAGGCGGAGTCGAAAAATCGCAAAACGCCTTGGTACGAGGCTGTCAGCTCTGCACTCAACTTTCCATTTTTGAAGGAAGTCTCGCAGAATTGCTTCGCTTTTTATGTTGTCAAGCGCGAAAATTGAGGAAGTCTCGCTGAATTGCTGTGTTTTTGATGTTGTCAAGTTCAAAAATTGAGGAAGTCTCGCAGAATAGCTTCGTATTCAAACTTGCAGATAGATAGATAGATAGATAGATAGATGGATGGATCGTTGGATGGATAGATAGATAGATAGATAGATAGATAAGTAAGATAGATAGATAGATAGATAGACAGACAGACAGATAGATAGATAGATAGAATAATTATAATAGATATAATAGATATAATAGATATAATAGATATAATAGATATAATAGATAAAATAGATAAAATAGATAGACAGATAGATAAACAGAAAGACAAATAGATAAACAGATATATAGATAGACAAATAGACAACTGCTACTGCACTACACCACAGTACAACTACAACTTCAACTAAAACTTCAACAACAACTACACTACCACTATAACTACAACTTCAACTACGCTTCAACTACACTTCAACTACAACTACACTACCACTATAACTACAACTTCAACTACGCTTCAACTACACTTCAACTACAAGAACTGCAGCTACAACCACAACTACAACTTCAACTACACTTCAACTACAACTACAACCTGCGGCTACAACCACAACTACAACTTCAACTACACTTCAACTACAACTACAACCTCAACTACAATTGCTACAATCATCTATACAAGTGCCATTACAACTACAACTGCAACTACACCTACAACTGCAACAACTACTACAACTACGACTTCATCTACACTACAACAGCAACTGCAAGTACAACTTCAACTTCAACTACACTACTACAACAGCAATTACCACGACACTACAACTACAACTACATTACAACTACAACTCCTACAACTATTGCAACTGCTGCAATTACAAAAATTAAGCCAATTACAACTGAAACTACACAACAACTACAACTACAACCGCGACTACAACTACAACCGCGACTACAACTACAACTACACAACTTCAACAACATCAACCCCACTACAACTACAACAACACAACTACAACTACTGCACTACACCACACTACATCCAGGCGTTGTGAGTGAGGTGACCACTGCAACCATTGCAACCACTCCAAAAAGCACAATCCCAACCACCTTTCGGTCCATCAGCGGATTCGCTCTGCCATCCATGCATCACAACAACTCACCTCTCCTATAGTGTCCTATCCTTGAAACTTCCGCCACCGCCTTGTGCGGTACTACCGGTATTTTGGTATATTACATATCTTTATTGTATACCACATATATATATAATTAAAAATATTAAAGCCATAACATATACTATAGGGGTTAGGGATTATATATCATTATATCTATGCTATAAGGATTATATATGGTAATTATGAAACCATAGATTGCCACACGGGGATATATGGAAGTTTCCTAAAAAAGTAATTGGGGGTACCCCCCCCCAGTGATCATCCAGTCATGGAAGACCACTGACCAGTGTTGAAACAAGCATGGTGACGACTGGGAATCCAATTTAAGAAACCTCCATATGTTCCTGAATTCGGATCAGCACCCAAATTAATAGGGTTTACACATATTTGAAACAACCCACCAGGTTCGATAAGCAGCTTGACTATGGAAATGTGAGCATAACCAACATAATCCAACATAGATTTTGGGATATCTCTGGCATAAACCCTACGTGCTATTGTACTTACAAACCAGTTTAGACATTCATTAAGCTCCCTAAAAAGGGTATACCTACAACATGTTAGTGTTTTTGTCCAGGATTGTGGCCGATTTTGAGGTTCAAGCTACGTCTTAAGATCGCACATCAACCAACGTCCCTGCGCCTCGTTTTCATTCACCACTTCGCCATGCTCTTCCAGTGAAGCAGCTAGTCGCGAAGCCACCTGCGGTTACTGTCCCGGTTTCTTCGCCAAGTTGGTTTGTAACTAAGGAAAACTATAAGATTCTGGTAGAATATGATTTATGGGTAAATTTATCAAACCTTTGAAATACCCATAATACCGTACTTTCGGGGATGACCTCCATAAATGCCACCTATTTTGGTGTTGTTCCCCAGCGGATTCCATGGCTTTGGACCCATAGCTGAACCATTTTCGAGTTCGCAAACTGTTGGTCATTACCATGCAGGGGGGTGTTTTCCCCATTCTCTAATATTCATCCATGAATTCTCGGTTGTTTTCCCAGTATTAAGCCCTAGAAAAACCACTAGTAACCCCTATTTTCCAGAGGCTATATCCCCACATATTCCATTAAATCATTGCTAACCACTAGTTCCAGACCCTTCATTCGCGCCTGCTGCGCCTCAGAGAGCACCACTTCCGCTTCTTCGGGCGAGAGCTGGGCGTCCCAGTTGGGCGGGAAGATGGGCTCCTGGCGAACTCGGTTCGAACCAACGTCATAGCTTTGGCAGCTGAGTTTACCATGGGTTTACCATTGGGTTTACCATTGGGTTTACCATTGGGTTTACCGTGGTTTATATATGTCCATTTCGTTTACATCATTGAAAACATGGACATATATAGAATAAGTGGGTAAAGAGCAATAGAAACTGGAAAACATGAACGTATATAAACAAAACATATTCTGTCATATTTGGGAAGGCTTCTGTTTCTTTGCTTCAGCTGTAGACTACATGTCAAACACCCAAAACATCTGGGAAAAAGCGCGAATGAACAGATCCCGCTCCTCCTCAGGATGATCAGCCTCCACTGGAATCGCCCGCAGATTGGGAGGAGAAACCACAACAACTCACCCAATACAGAAAACATTGATGGCCATTGCCTGAAAACATGGGCTAAATGGCTAGTCAAACTTACATATTCATGAAAATATCAACCATTTAGCCATGTTGAATATGTCAGTTTGATCATTCATACATATTCATGGCTATGGGATGACACATATTCCCTAAAATTGGGTGGTGAAAGTATACCAGAGGGTATAGATTTCCACATTACATTTCCATAATATATCCCATGATATATCCCATGATATATCCCATTAAATCCCAATAAACCACTATATTCCATAGCTCAATGGCAGTTTTTCAACAGAACCTCTGGTTTTTGGCCACAACAAACTCGCATTGGGATGATAAAAATTAACGGCCTCATCGGAGACGTCCAGGAGTTCCCACTCCTGAGGGATCTGCGCCGTGCTTTTTTGTTAGGGAAAACCAGCTATAAACCATCCCTGAAAAAAAATTACCATGAATGGTTTATAGTTGGGTAAAATATCAGGTAAACCACACCATTTATAGAAAAAAAGTTGGGATGGTTTTTATGTGGTAACATGTGGTAACAGTTTAACACTCATCCCCAAATGATCTAGCCTTGGGGTTACTGCATTACAGTATAGATAAGCTATACAATCAACGGTTTCTCACGTCTTTGGCTAGGTGGTTCGGAATGTTGATGGAGATGATAATCACTCTCTGGGCATCAGGATTTCAAACCAACAGCACAAACTTCAAATTGACCGTGGGCTGCAGGATCTTGTAGGAGGAAAAAACAACATGCGGGATTTACAAACCACAAAATGATGCCCAGCAAAAAAAATCTTACCCAAACCTACCGATTCCGATCAAGTCATCATTCATTCGCTGAAACTTTGAACCTTTCGACAAACACCCATTCCAAATACATGCTCGTCATTGAGCATCAAATTCGTATATACATAATCATTAAAAACAACTATACAATGATTATGCTTATAATTTTAATAAATTCTATGATTGTGAATGTTCATCCTCATCTTCTATACCACACACAACCGATAGATAGTCATATTATGTTATATGATAGTATTGGTTGTATCATGTTGTATCCCTGGTTTCGAGCTTACATTCCCAACCCAGAAAATGTACTTTCTGGTTGTTTAACGTATACCTACGGAACATCATCTTCACTTTTTTCCCGGGCAAAAATCATCGACAAAAACATATGTTTCTATGGGCCATCTATTCCATAGCTATGTTAAACAACCATCCAGGGTGAACCCCCAAGCGTGGCAGGGACGTCATGTGGTGTCCCAAGTTATGTTTGTCGAAGTCGTTTCACCCCATGAAATATATTTATATAGAGAGAGATTAATCAACAATATTGGGGGCAACTATTTATATACTCTATATATATATATATATCATTATTATGTATACAGTATTATACACTGTATATATATATGTATATACTGTACTCTAGATTAAGTTAAGTTTATTATGGACCATAGATAAATATCTTTCATAAACCCTATAGGATCCTATAGGGATATGAGTTATAATCCACGATAACTCTGCAGTGGACGGCTTGTGGTCAGTCCAGGTTTAATGCGTCCATGGACAGCGTTTTGTATACGGGAAGATGGCATGTGAATCGCCATCCTGCGGAGCATCTCACTGGATGTTAGTCGGTTAGTAGCTGGGCTTCAACAACACTTCAAAGATGATTATCCCAGTTGATCCCAGTTGGGCTTCACAACTTCAAATGATACAATTCTTCACCAGGCCAGTTGTTCCTCTTCAAATCTCATCCCATGATCCTCCCATGATCCGGCCATGCGCAGCCGGCCATGCGCAGCGCCTCTCTCTCCACGTAGCCTTTCTTCTCGGCATCCAAAAGGCTCCAAATCTCCTCCGCCGACTTCAGGCCCTCAGTGTGATGCGGATGGGAAACCATTCCCCAAAATGGGAACAACAGGGGTCTTGTGGGGATAATCATGTTTAACTATAGAGAATTATAGGCATACAGTAGGGATAATCATGTTTATAGATATGTTTAACTACTACAGTATACAGGGATTGTAGGCATACATGTCATGTTTTCTTCTGAGGCTCGAGACTTTGATCTTGTTGAAAATTACAGGGGTCCGGGCCGGGTATGGGTTCCAGAACAAGTTGGGAACCTGGAAATGATGAGGATATGAGATATAAAGATGTGAAAAAAAACATCTACAACATCCTGGAATCATGTTTCTATCTATATCATTCTATATCTATTTTGGGGTTCCAATAGCAGTAGTGGAGATGTATCAAATCTGAATAAGTGTGATTTTCAAGTGATTTTACCTGTGTAAATTCAAACAAGCAGACAGCAACTCCTCTGTGGCAAGCAATATTTTCCAAGGTTCGGGTCCACTAGGCTGGTTCTTGCACGTCAAGCATCGGTAGCGACGGCTACCGTGTTCACAGATCTCTCGCCCACCGCATTGTGGACACTTCGAACGCTGAAGAAGATGAGGACAAAAATCGAGGTGATATATATCAACAAGTTTTGTTGGTGTATCATCCAGTGCATTCCATGCGCATTTCTTGCCTAGCTTCAAACGGCATTTCCAGTGACCATTATTTGGGACCAGAACATGAACTCTGCCGTTCTTCGGGTGCTTCCAATACCATTTTCTGGTGATGATGTATGAGCACTCTGCACACTCCAATTTACAAGCCTTTTCGCAAAATACAGTCGACAAACGTCGGACTTTTTCAGGGGGTGCAAATTTGCCATCCACAACTTTTGATCGGCTGGTTTTGCGACCTTCTCCATCTGAGGGTTCCGCCATGAAAACCAAGGATCGCAGTGCACGCCACTGTCTCGCTGCACTTGAAGCTGCGTTGTCATCAAAAATTGCCTTGTTTTTCTCAAGCAAAGCTTGGATATATGTGACAGCTGCCTTCACAGCCTGATATGTATCAGAATCTGCCAAGTCCAGCGAACCCAAAGCCATAATCAGTAGCTTCCTGATGCGTCGCTGCATGGACTTCTGCTCACCTTCGGTACCACCATGGCCTGGTTCCCACCCATCAAGGGGGCAAGCCCTTGCTACAGAGAGCCACCCTGCACAACGGCGAACCAACTTCGCAATCTCATTGCCATCCAGCTGATCTTCAGCCAACACTTCAGCCAGTTTCTCTTCAGCTCTTTTGACGAGTTCAACGCGTTCACCGACCTTGGCGTTGCGGAAGCGTCCAATGCTCCGCCGAAGCCTCGAGATCTGTTGTTGCAGATGTTCTGCAATGTGCTGTCGCAGCTTGGCTCCACCAGACTCAACGTCTGGACAATGTTCGATTTCTTGATCACTGTACTGAGCTTGCACAACTTGCAGATCAACAGCTTCATCATAGCCGAACCTTCGACTTATGGAAAAATCCACTCTCTGACCAACCTGCAGAAATGGAGCTTTCTGGAATGGTAGGCTCACTGATGCCCCACTGGAACTCGTGTGCACAAGGCCACCGCCGGCATAGTGCAACTGACAGACGTAAACACATGGCATGGCAGGTTTTAAATGTCATGCTGGCGTCATGGCTCGTGACTTAATTCATTTATTGACATGTTGGTGGCTCGGTATGACACGCTATGACAGCTTGAATAGTTGGGAAATGAATGCACGCGCGACCTTCCGGCTTTGGCTTCAAAATAACCCTGCATGGGTCCTGAAGAACATGTGTACACTTGAATCACTTGAAATTGATATGATCCATAACCAATGAATTTTGTGGTGGGTCTGATATTTACAGCAAACAGTTGGGATTATTATTCCCAATATATGGGAAAAATGTTCCAAACCACCAACCAGGCAATTATTAGGTGTCACTGCATGTGATTTTGGACGGGGGATGATGATTCACAGCAAATCATCGCTGATTTCAGCTGGCCTCGCCCGCCCTGTAGGCGGGTTGCTATCCCACTTTTGTCATAGACATAGGATGTTCTGATGTCGGGGGCTATATCCAATAGCTAGATATAGCTAGACGATGGCTTAACCGCTGCGGATACTTCATGCTCTTAAATCATCTGCTATTCGTTGTATCTCAGATCGAAGGCCTGACTCCATACACCTATAACTATAACCCCCATCTTCTGAGCCTGCGGCCAGCTCATCAGTTGCAATCTGCTTGAAGCTCTCAGCAGAGAGCACGCCACTGCGCGGTGCCGCGAAGAAGGTGGAACTTGTCCATTGATGCCCATGATCAAGGGTTGAATCACTTAATTTTGCTGCTTCAGGCCCAAATTTGGTAGGTGGAACATGCTGGACCTGCTTGTTCGTTGGTAATGAGTGAAGTTGTTCCCCGAGGGCTCTGGCATATTCCTATCAAGTTCTTCCCCGGCTCTACGCTTCTCGGGAAGTACCGAATATAGTTTAGTGATTTGTTTACTTTCCAAAACCACATCAAAGCAGTAAAAACAGATTTCCAAAATACTGGATCCTAGAAGATTTCCGATGTCTTCCGATGTCTTCCGATGTCTTAAGAGAAGTACTCTCCCAAACAAACAACTGCAACTATAGACTTCAACAGTCAACACGAAGTGACTCGGGTCGAACAACGCCTGCCCTCCTGTTCGAACTTCTCGAAGGCATCTGGAACACCTGAAACTTGACAACGCTTACCATCCAAAATGGGGTCAATATAGGCTAAGGATAGCTAAGAGGCTCAGTCTTAAAGGCGTCCATCATTGTCAAACAAAAACTACGATGAACAACTGCGACAACTTTACATACCTTGTGGTTCTGACCTGTACCAACCAGACCGCCCAATGTTCACCTTCCCAAACCAACTATACTTTCCAAACGAGATGATTCTGGAGCAACTACCGGAGATTGCAACTACTGGGAGCCCCAAAACTAGCAGAAAATAAGCACGTGAACAGCGCATCTCCACACTCCCAACTAATCAAAGTCTGAGTGTGGGAAGGATGATGCCGTGCTATGAGATGCGTTTCATGAAAGGTAATGTAATGTTGGCTCATGCGTGATGTACCACATCATAGATGCATGCCAGAGAGAAATAATTTACATAATCAATCCATTGTTAGTCCGGTATGTCTTGTGGGTAAGACATATCAAAAATATAAGCGTACTTGCAGTAACCCACAGAAAAATAGGGCAATCATTTACCACTGCTTTAGCAGGATTTTACACTGTTTCTATTTTTGGGGGGAGTGATGGGGAGTGCTATAAGTATGTCAGAGAATGATGGATGTATATCACGTGCACCACTTGATCCCGCAGCCCCTCTCGGCCCTCTGAATGAGCCCCCACTGATCTCCCAGGTCTGTCGTATCAGCCGTGCAAACTGCACCACCTGGCAGAGTCTGCCGGCCGATTACTGACGTCCAAAAAAAACAAGGGTTAGATGGATATACAACTTGGTCATATTCCAAAAAGGTCCTAAAATGGAGCAACCGTAATGTTCGAAACCAAGCTCTTTGTCATTTTCGATACGGAGGAATCGACGCTTCGTGACCCCTCTATTTGGAAACCCCCGCTTGCGTCCATGTACCTATTGGATCCATTTGGATCCTACTGTTCAATGGGGGTTTCCAAGCCCAAAATCCATGGAAAAAGGATATGGATTGAAGTCCATGAGGGATGTACTGTAAATCTCAATGAAAAACGATGGATCTCAAGTGGCTGAAACGGCTGAAATGACTGAGAAACCTTGGACCGTTTGAGGTTCAAAGTGAGATCTTTGGGGTAAGAAGTCTGTCAACCTTATTATGATACCAACATGGTACCAACTTACACCATGCTGAAGGCTGGTGATCGTTTCCAACTGGAAGGTACCATTGCCATTGAAATCAAGGCCATCGCTTGGTGGTGACTTCCCATTCGAACCGTTTCAGCATGAAGATGTTGAGCTATGTGCCTAAGTGGGACTGTCTGTCTCAGTTTTTTTCTATAGATCTGCCCAAATTGTGATTGTATACATCTCACGTTGGGTTTTCCCAAGCGTTTCCGGCCCAGTCCATTGCCTGTCGGAACTTGCTGGAGGATTTCTCCAGCGGCCGCGTCACCGTGATGCAGCGGGCCTGCCGAAGGCTTGTTATCGGACGACGTGAACCCCAGATTGATAAACCAGAAACAAACACCATTCCCATGCATATAAATATATAAAACTGGAAATCTAGTCATTGGTGGTTCCTTGATCCAAAATCGCCACCGAAACCTACATGGGGATAGATCACATCCCACTTCGTAACTGGTTAGTAACCTACTCACCAAGTCCCCTAACTGGGTTATCTTATCCAGTAGGGTGAAGCACCGCCGATGCCACGCCTTTCGATACTCCTGGGTGCAGATGGCTAGGAACTGGTCCCAGTCCAACTGTCCGTTGGAACCTGCTAACGAGATGACCAGCGAGTCTGAGGTGCCATGAATTTAGAGGAGCCATAGAGATAGGACACCGACCTATTATCTATATACATACACAACGAAAAATATGATGAGGCAGATGATCATGAGGGTAAAGAGCATATGTGCGGCTGTCTAAAGTCCTTGTCTGGCGAATAGACATCAACATAATTTGGAAAGGTCCCATCGCTAACCACAGTTTCGTAGCAATTTTACCATCATTGGGCAATATTGATTGACAAGGGGTATCGCTAAGGCTAAACA